>JAABUN010000590.1_pt1 | contig 91300 bp, 86 predicted proteins | sample 5559311 | NCBI WGS metagenome assembly JAABUN01 (sample SAMN10711877, study PRJNA513370) | rock metagenome | isolation source: Antarctica rocks | place: Antarctica: Victoria Land, Siegfried Peak sud | reverse complement strand
GTCAATCGCCTTAAAACCATCAAGCGCCAGATGTATGGCCGCGCCAACTTTGATCTGCTGCGAGCTCGGGTGCTGTATCGACCTACGACCTGATGACCAGCTTCATCAAAAGTGGCGCTGAGCCGAAGACTAGGGTCCATCTCTGCCATATGCCACCGGATCTGAAGGTACAGCGTAGCTGATCAGACATGTATAGCGCCGATGATGACAGCAACAAGCACGTAGCCGCCCTTCTAGGGCAGGATAAGAGGAACACGATGACGCGTTATAAAAAACAGCTCTTGCGAGATTCGTTATGACGACCTTACAGATCGGTGTCCAAGGCATGACCTGCGCAAGTTGCGTAGGGCGGGTCGAGCGAGCCCTCAAAAAGGTCGAGGGAGTCGAGGGGGCGAGCGTGAACTTGGCGACCGAGAAGGCCAATGTCACCTTCGACCCGGAGCGCGTCACATACCCGCAGCTGCTTGAAGCGGTCGAGGCAAGCGGCTACACCCCCCTGGTCGCCGAGGCGGCACTAGCCATCCAGGGCATGACCTGCGCCAGCTGCGCGGGTCGTGTCGAGCGCGCCCTGAAGAAACTCCCCGGGGTGCTCGAGGCGAGCATAAACCTGGCAACCGAGCGGGCGGCCATCCGCTACCTGCCGGATTCGGTGCAATTCAGCCAGTTCAAGGCGGCCGTGCGGGAAACGGGTTACGAGGTGCTCGACGAAGTGGGGGGGCAGGATCGCGTCGACGCTGAACGGGAAGCCCGTGACCGTGAGGTCGAGGCGCTTCGGCGTAGCGTGATTGTCGCTGCGGTCTTTGCAACGCCGCTGCTCCTGCTAGTGATGCTTCCAACACTTGTTCCTGCGCTCCAAGCTTGGAAGGCAAGCCTAGCCAGCATGCAAACCTGGTTCTATATCGAATTTCTTCTGGGCTCCGTGGTGCAGTTCGGCCCAGGTTTGCGCTTCTACCGGAAGGGCTGGCCTAGCCTCAGGCACGGCAGTCCCGACATGAACAGCCTCGTAATGATCGGCACTACCGCCGCGTACGGTTACTCAGTGGTGGCCACCTTTCTGCCGCAGGTGTTGCCCGCGGGGACGGTCCACGTCTACTACGAGGCCTCTGCGGTCATCATCGCCCTGATCCTGCTCGGCAAGTACCTGGAAGCCGTTGCCAAGGGCCGCAGCAGCGAAGCCATCAAGAAGCTTCTAGGGCTCCAGGCCAAGACCGCGCGGGTGGTTCGGGGAGAACAGGAGCTGGAGCTCCCTATCGACGAGGTGGTGCCAGGTGACGTGGTGCTGGTACGACCGGGCGAGAAGATCCCGGTGGACGGGCGCGTGGTCTTCGGCTCCTCATTCATCGACGAATCGATGATCACTGGTGAGCCCGTGCCCGTACAGAAAGCCGAGGGCGACGAGGTCGTGGGTGGCACCATCAACAAGACCGGCTCCTTCCGCTTTTCTGCAACCAAGGTAGGCGCCGACACGGTGCTCGCGCAGATCATCAAGATGGTCGAGGACGCTCAGGGCTCCAAGGTGCCGATCCAGGCGCTTGCAGATCGGGTCGTGAGTGTGTTCGTTCCCATCGTTCTGGTCATCGCGGCTTTAACCTTCGGCGTGTGGATGTTCTTCGGGCCACAGCCCGCGCTGACCTTCGCGCTGGTGAACACTGTGGCGGTGCTGATCATCGCCTGCCCCTGCGCGATGGGCCTGGCGACCCCCACCTCGATCATGGTAGGCACCGGTAAAGCTGCGGAGATGGGTGTCCTCTTCCGTAATGGTGGCGCTCTCCAGAGCCTCCAGGAAACTAAAGTTATCGCCCTCGACAAGACCGGCACCTTGACCAAAGGCAAGCCTGAGTTGACCGACTTCGCGGTTCAGCCCGGTTTCGACAAGCGCGAACTGCTGACGCTAGTTGCTGCGGTAGAGCAGAACTCGGAGCACCCCATCGCTGAAGCTATCGTTCAGGCGGCGAAAGGTGATGGGCTCACCTTGCCGTTCCCCGACGCCTTCGATGCTGTTCCTGGGTACGGGGTCGAAGCACGGGTGAACGGCAAACTAGTGCAGGTAGGCGCGGACCGTTATATGACTCGGCTGGGACTTAATACCGCCCTTTTCACGGATGAGGCTGGACGCTTAGCCGACGAAGGCAAGTCGCCGCTCTACGCCGCCGTGGATGGGCAGCTCGCGGCGGTCGTCGCGGTGGCCGACCCGATCAAGGATTCGACCCCCGAGGCCATCAAAGCCCTCCACAAGCTCGGCCTGCGCGTCGCCATGATCACCGGCGACAACAAGCGCACCGCGAACGCCATCGCCAAGCAGCTCGGCATCGACGAAGTCTTGGCCGAAGTCTTGCCCGACGGCAAAGTGGACGCGGTCAAGGGTCTGCAAGGTGAAGGGCGCAAGGTCGCCTTCGTCGGCGACGGCATCAACGACGCACCCGCCCTGGCCCAAGCCGATGTTGGCCTCGCCATCGGTACGGGTACGGACATCGCTATCGAGTCTGCCGACGTGGTGCTGATGGCCGGTGACCTGAGGGGCATTCCGAACGCGCTGGCTCTCTCGAGGCGCACCATCACCAACATCAAGCAGAACCTCTTCTGGGCATTTTTCTACAACATCATCCTGATCCCGGTGGCGGCGGGTGTACTCTTCCCGGCCTTCGGGATCCTCCTTTCGCCGGTCCTGGCGGCAGCTGCGATGGGCTTCTCGAGTGTTTTCGTGCTCACCAACGCCCTGCGGCTGCGCGGCTTCAAGCCACCGATGCAGGCAGACGCGGCCGTGCCTCGCAGGCCCGAGCCGCAGCTTGCATCAGCTTAATGTGGGCCGTCACCCGTTTTAACGCGGGTCACACGCCTGAAAAGGAGGGAACATGCCGCCGCAAGACCGTACCGTCACCCTTTACACCACTCCTGGCTGCCCGGACTGTGCGGCCGTCAAGCGCTATCTGGACCAGAAGGGCGTTCAATATGAAGAAAAGGATGTCAGCCGGAATCCCGCCTGGCTAGAGGAGATGAGGCGTCTTGCAGGAGTACGTATTGCTCCTGTAACGGTCGTTGGAGAGGAGGCCTTTTACGGCACCTTCGACCAACAACGGCCTCAGCTTATACGGGCGTTAAATCACAACAGCTAGAAAGCGGGTGCTTGGGCACCTTTTTAGAAAAGGCGCTTGCGCTAGGCTCTTCTTACCAGGGCACAGCCAAGCGCAAGCAAAGGGTCGCTTCCGACTATATTAGCTCGAGCAGGACGCTTCTACATAACTGTCGTTTTCGCTTTTTGTTAGCACGACGCAAGCCAGTTACATGGCGGTAATTTTGGTCGGCAGCACGAGGTGCTCTTCTTCGGCAGCATGAGCTGGTCGTCGCTCTTAAGCTCCCCATAAAAGCGCTTTATCCAAGCTTAACAGTGCGACAGTAGGCTCCTTCTCGTCTGCCCCGGGACGGACAAGAGGTAAGCAGGCATAAGCCTAGAAATGAGGTTTTGAATGGACCCGATCATGATTCAACTCGGGCCGCTGGCGCTCCGCTGGTACGGCTTTCTTATCGCGCTGGGCGTGATGCTCGGCTCGAACTGGACGCTTTATGAGGCGAAAAAGCGCGGTTTGGACACCGAGAAACTTATGGACATCACGCTCTGGCTGGTGCTTGCCGGGCTGATCGGTGCCCGCTTGGTGTACGTCCTCACGAGTCCGGCAGCGTACTTTGGCCCCGGCGGAAATCCGTTAAGCGCCGTTGCCATCTGGCAGGGGGGCGGCAGCATCCACGGCGGGATCTTAGGCATCTTCGTCGCGGTCTGGATCTACTCACGAATTCACAACCTCAACATGTGGGCATACCTGGATGTGCTGACGCCGGTCGGCGCACTCGGGGTCATCGGCGGGCGTATCGGCAACTTCATGAACGGCACCGATACCACCGGGCGGGTGACGGGCTGGCCGGTCGGCTTTACCTGGCCGGAGCCGGGCACCCAGACCTTCGGTGCGGTCGGGCGCTTTATCTTTGGCGACAACCTCTGGGCAAACTCACCGCAAGTTTTGGTTAACGGACAAGTCGCCTATGGCCCAGTCCACCTGACGCAGATCTATGGCGTTTTCATCGGCATCGCGCTGATCTTCATCCTTCTCTGGGCGTTTCGCCGGAGCCGTGCGCCGGGCTTCGTCTGGTGGCAGTTTTTGCTCTGGTATTCGGTCTTGCGCTCGGTTTTCGAGGAGACGTTTCGTAACAACCCAATCTTCTGGAACGTCTACCTCTCTGAAGGTATCAACGCCCCCGGCATAGGAGCGTTTACCCTGACGCAGCTCGTCAGCATCCCCCTCGTCCTGATCTCGCTCTACATGCTTTTGACACTGCCATCGCCTGAAGAGGACGTAAGACATCGGCCGGTCGAAGAGACTCCAAAGGCGGCATAGTGCAAAAAGAGCAGAGCAGGACGGAGATTATGGATAAGTAGATTCGCTTGTCCTCAACCTGTTATGAACCTGTAGCTTCCTTTAACAACTTAGCGTAAGCTAACAACCTTATAAGAGGGATCATGAGTAAGCTTTCCAAAGAAGCTCTACAACAGAAATATGACAAGGCGGCCCGCTGGTACGACCGGGCCGAGAGCATGCTCGACTGGTTCGGCGTCGGTCGCCTCCGACAGGAACTCTTGCAGAAGGTGTCGGGCAGCGTGCTCGAGGTGGCTGTCGGGACCGGGAAAAACCTCCCCCACTATCCGGGAGGGTGCGACGTCACTGCCGTCGACCTGAGCCCTGAGATGCTCTCTTTGGCCCGCAAGCGGGCGGATCACCTTGGTCTCAACGTGACCTTCCGCGTTATGGATGCCGAGGCGTTGGACTTTCCCGATCACAGTTTCGATACCATCGTCTCCAGCCTCAGCACCTGCACCTTTCCCGATCCCGTCAGGGCGCTGCGGGAGATGGCACGCGTCTGCCGCCCCGGCGGGAAAGTCCTGCTGCTCGAGCATGGTCGTTCGAGCCATCCCCAGCTCGCCCGTTTTCAGGACCGCCACGCCGAAGGGTTCGTGAAGCCCCTAGGCTGCCACTGGAACCGGGAGCCGCTCGAGCTGGTCGCGCACGCGGGGCTCACTACCGTAACCTCCCGCCGCACCTTTTTCGGGGTGCTTAACACGGTCGAGGCTAAACCGTCCTGAACTTTAGGTGTCGGCTTCCTTGACGAACCTGCCCCTCTGTCAGCAATCGGCAAGACAAAAGGACGCCTGCCGTCCGGCTTACATAAACCAGTACACCACGGTGTCGTAAAGCCCGGTAAGCACCAGGACGATTCCGGCGATGAGGGAGAGGACGCGGTTCGTACGCCTCATCCCGCCCATCACCGCACGCTTCGGACCTACCGCGCCGATCAACGCCAGCATAAGCAGTAAGGGAACGCCGGTGCCAAGGGCGAACAGCGCCGGGAACAGCACGCCGGTACTAGAGGCAACAGCTGTAGGCAGCATCAGGCCGAAAAAGAGCAGGAAGAGCGTAGGGCAAAAGGCTAAGCCGAAGGCGGACCCCAACGCGAAAGCACCAGTCGGACCGCCCCTCGTTTCCGCCCAGCTTCGTAAGCGCGTCGCCGCTCCTGTAGGCAGGGGCAGCCGCAGACGCAGCCAGCCGAGCATGGAAAAGCCGAGCAGGATCATCAGGGGTCCTAAGGCTCGGCGTACGCCGACGAATAGTGCTCCAGGCGCACTGAAGTCGCCGCCGAAGACCCACACGGCGACACCTGCTAGCGTCAGGTAGACAAGCATCTTCCCGGCCAAGAAGAGAAGCACCCGGCCCCAGCCACGACCCTGCACCGCGTCCGTAGAAAAGTAGGCCATCGCGGCGGCGTTGGTCGAGAGCTGACAGGGTGCAGTAGCCGCCATAAGCCCGAGCAGAAAGGCCCCGATAGCTGGTACGCCGAGCCCGAGGCGCACATTGTTAATGGGTCCGGCCACCGCTGCGTAAATGCTGCTGGCCAGCGTGTAGAGGTCAAGGGCGACCGTCTTTACCTCGGGAACATACACCTTTAACGCTAGCAGAAGCAGCCCTCCGCCCAAAAGTATCAGGGGCATGCGCAGGTAGCGGGTCATAGTTCGCATCTAAAACGTTCAATCTGGTTAAAGTCGGCATTCGCGATCATCTCTTAAGCACTATGGCTCTACTTCATATAAAGAGTCTGCTCTGCCGTTACATCATCAAATTATAGGTTGCTGATATATTGAAGTTATGTTAACTCTTGCCTGTACAAACGCGGCTAGCATCAAAGCCAAGCTCTTCCGCGGCTTCTCCGACCCAACGCGCCTCGCTATCCTCGAGACCTTGCGGAGTGGCCCTTGTACTGTGGGCGAGGTTGTCGAGGCGACTGGCCTTGGCCAATCGAACGTCTCTAATCACCTCGCCTGTCTCAAGGACTGTGGCTTGCTAGTGAGCGAGAAGCGGGGCCGTTACGTGCATTACAGCCTCTCAGACCCGCGCATCAAGGCTATCCTGTCGCTCTCCGAGGAAATTCTTTCGGAGGTCGCCAGGGGCGTGTATGAGTGCACGCGCTACAACGTCGAGGAGGCATAAGCATGGTCGACATAGCCGCTTCCGCAACGCCTTCTCAAAATCCCCGTATCACTGTACATGAGCTGCCCGTTCGTGGCATGGACTGCGCCGGCTGCACCAAGAAAGTGCAGAAGGGCCTCTGCGCCCTACCGGGCGTGGCGTCCGCCGAGGTGCTGTTGTCATCGGAAAAAGCTGTGGTTAAGTACGATCCCCAGCGGGCAACGCTTGCCGACCTACGGCGGGCGGTGGAGGACGTGGGGTACCGCGTGCCCGACCTCGAGCAGGCCGCGCCTGCAAGCACGGCAGGGGGCGAGCTGAGCCGCAGTGTGCTGCGCATTTTCGGCGTGGTCTTTGGGGCAGTGCTTGCCATTGTCATCTTGGGCGAGTGGTTGGGGCTCTTCGAGGCCGTGACGAGCCGCGTCCCCTGGCCGGTCTGGGCAGTCTTCACCCTCGCCTTCGGCTGGCCCGTGTTTCGCAGCGTCGTCCGGGCGACGCTTAAAGGACAGGTCATCTCGCACACGCTGATGACCGTGGGCCTGCTCGCCGCCGTTGTCGTCGGCGAGTGGGCAGCGGCACTGGTCGTCGTCTTCTTTATGCGCGTGGGCGACTACACGGAAAAAGTCACCACCGTGCGGGCGCGGCGGGCCGTCAAAGACCTCGTCGCACTCGCGCCGCAGACGGCGCGAGTGGTGCGAGATGATACCGAGGTCGAGGTTCCCATCGCGGACGTCCGGGTAGGCGACACGGTGGTCGTGCGTCCGGGCGAGAAGATTCCCGTGGACGGCGAGGTCGTGGCAGGGCAGGCGACGGTGAACCAGGCGGCTATCACTGGCGAGTCCATGCCCGTCGAGGTGAGCGCGGGCAGTAGGGTCTTCGCCGCGACGCTGGCGCAACTCGGCAGCCTCCGTGTCAAAACCACGGGGGTCGGGCGAGACACCACCTTCGGACGTGTGATCAAGCTCGTCGAGGAGGCCGAGACGCACCGCGCCGAGGTACAGGGGATAGCGGACAAGGTCTCCGCCTACTACCTGCCCGTCGTCGCGGGCATCGCCGCGCTGACGTTCGCCCTAAGCCGCGACGCGCTCGCCACCGCCGCCGTGCTGCTGGTCGCCTGCTCGTGCTCGTTCGCACTGGCGACGCCGATCGCCATGCTGGCCTCGGTCGGGGCGGCGGCCAAGCGCGGCCTCCTCATCAAGGGCGGCAAGTACCTGGAGGCTCTCGCCAAAGCCGACGTACTGCTGGTGGATAAGACCGGGACGCTGACCCTGGGCAGACCGCAGGTCACGGATGTCGTGTCCTTTAATGGGGTGACGGAAGACGACCTGCTGCGCCTTGCGGCGTCCGCCGAGCGCGACTCCGAACACCCGCTGGCCGAGGCGGTGCGGCGCGTGGCGAGGGAACGGGGTCTGCGTCTCGACGCCCCCGAACGCTTTGAAGCGCTGCCGGGGTACGGAGTACGGGCAGTCATTGAGGGGGTACCCATCACCATTGGCAACGTGCGCTTCGTGCCCGAGGCAGCTGAACACCCCCGCGTCAGGGAGCTCGAGGCCCAGGGCAAGACGCTCTTGCTAGTAGCTCGAGAGGGCGTTCCAGTAGGCGTCCTCGCTGCCGCAGACACACCCCGCGCGGAAGTGCCTGAGGCGCTCCGCAAGCTTAAACAGCTCGGTGTCCGGCACATCGAACTCCTCACCGGGGACAATGAACGTGCCGCGTCGGCGCTCGCAGGGGGGCTCCGCATCGGTTACCGCGCAAACCTGCTTCCCGAGGACAAGATCGCGGTCGTGAGGGACTACCAGGCGAAGGGCCACACGGTCGTGATGGTCGGCGACGGCGTTAACGACGCGCCAGCCCTAGCCGAAGCCGACGTCGGGATTGCGATGGGCGCTGCCGGCACGGATGTGGCTATGGAGGCGGCCCACATCGCCCTCTTGCGTGAGGACTGGGGGTTGGTGCCGCAGGCCTTCGCCGTCGCCCGGCGCACCATGCGCGTGGTCAAGGGCAACCTCGGCTTCACCGTCGCCTACAACCTTATCGGCCTGTCCCTGGCAGCCTTCGGCTTCCTCCCGCCGGTCCTGGCAGCGGCGCTCCAGTCCATCCCCGACCTCGGCATCCTCGCCAACTCGTCGCGGCTGCTTCGGCAAAGGTAGCTGGTCGTTAACGCGAGTTCATTTCGCTGAAAAAGGGATTACGGCAAGCTCTGGAGGTAAGCTAAGCGTGACCATACTACTCTGGGTCATGGTCCTTGTCGTGGCTGCCTGGCTGGCACATTGGGGTGAGGCTCATGAGGCTCAATTCAGTTTGGCACTGTCATCGTGCCTGGTCCTTTTCTAGGGGGTCAGGTCAGTCAGAGTAAATTTATGATAACCAGTCATTATCGTAACAAAGATGAAGGCCTCAGAAGAAGGTGTGTAGGTCCGAATTATTTGCCAAAATCTACTATAATGACACTTGAGGTGTCATGAGCACAATTCTCAAGTTAGGCCAAAACGGACGTATGATCATACCCGCTGAGTTGCGGCATAGTTTGGACCTCAAGGAAGGTGACGAACTGCTTGTCACGGTCGAGGGTAAACGGCTGGTGCTAGAGACAGAAGCTGCCTTACTCGAGCGGCTCTACGCCACCGTAGGTGAACCACCTGAAGACGAGCTGGTAAGTGATGAACTCATACGCGAACGCCGCGAAGAAGCCCAACGCGAAGCAGCCGACCAATGAGCGTCGTGCATGACGCCTCGAGCCTCTTAGCCGTCGCCTTCCGAGAGCCGGGCGGTGAGATCGCGCAGGGTGCACTCAGGGGCAGTCTGGTCAGCAGCGTCAACTGGAGTGAAGTGATCCAGAAAGTGCAGACTCGAGGCAAGGACACCAAGCAGCTCGCCGGGCTTTATGCCGGACTGGGGGTGACCATCGTGCCGTTCGGTGTCGAGACCGCCGAACGCGCCGCGTCCCTCTATAGTGAGACTCGAGCCTTCGGCTTGTCGTTGGGTGACCGGGCGTGTCTGGCGTTGGGGCTCGAGACCGGCCGTGAGGTGTACACCGCTGACAGGCGCTGGACTGAGATCCCTTTGGAGATCAAAGTGAAGGCCATCCGACCGTGAGCGACCTCGTCTACGCCGCCGACGCCTGGAAGAGCTGGTCGTCCCTAACTGAAGGTGGGCGCAAGCTCCGCGCTGCCAAAGCCATCCAGCAAGGGGACGTTGAGGACCTCTGGCTGATGACCCTGGCGTACTTGCAGTTCAAGGGACGAAATTTTCCAGTCGTGTGTTTGGACGAAGCCAGCAAGGAACTGCGAAGCACCCCGCGCGGCTCTAAGCCCGCAACCCTTGGGCAGGCGGCGCGCGAGGACTACGAGTACAGTCGGCACGGGACAGCCAATGTTTTCTTAGCCGTTGAACCGCTCGCTGGAAGACGCACGGTGCGGGTGACCGAGCGCCGGACGAACGTGGACTTTGCCGAAGAGTTGAAGCGCATCGTGGAGCAGGACTACTGCCACGCTGAGAAGGTCGTGCTGGTCACCGATAACCTGAACACCCATACGGTGAACGCGTTGTATGAGGCTTTTGAACCCGAAGTTGCTCGCCGAATTGCGAGAAGGGTCGAGTGGCACTACACGCCAGAGCACGCAAGCTGGCTGAACATAGCCGAGATCGAACTTGCCGCGCTGGGGACGCAGTGCCTCAATCAGCGGATCGCCAGCAAGGACGACCTCGAACGACAGATAACAGCCTGGCAGGCTGGAGTTACCCCGATTTAGTGGATACCGACACGCTTGACGTAGCGTGAACAGCGAGGTATCCATGCCCAGAAGTCATCGCGCCAGGTCGCCCGTTTCATCCCTGGGCCGTGTCCCTGCGGCATGTCTCAAGGCATGAACCCCTTTGAACTTGACTTTGGCAGTACGGCAGGCCGCCTCGAGCCTTTTATACACGGCAACCCGTGAGTGAGCAGGTAGGAGATAGCCGCTGCGTTTGTCCAAGGGAACCTGCTCGAGCGTTCCACTAAGGTGCTTGAGAGGTTGACCCGAGCAGTCTTACCGCCTTTACCAGCGACCACCTTGAGGCTGGTGCTGCCCAGGTCGATATCTTCCCACCTTGAGGCGGTCATCTCACTCACCCTAGTCCAGCATGGGCTTCTAAAAGCACTACATAACCTGAGTTCGAAGTTTCCGAGACAGAGAAGTATCTCCTAGACTGGGAATAGCGAAAGACCCAGAGAGGAGATACAGCAATGAGTCTACTCGAGTTATTTGTTGAGGTGGATGACTTTTGTCAAGCGTTCGAGCTGTGGGCAGCAAAGCAACAGTTACCGGGTAAGACGAAGCGCGGTCCTAAACCCTTACTCGCGTCCAGCGAAGTCATGACTATCGTCATTCACTTCCATCAAGCAGGCTACCGCAATTTCAAGAGCTACTACCAGAAGCATGTGCGGGAGCACTTACAAGTTGAGTTTCCGAAGCTGGTCAGCTACAACCGCTTTGTCGAGCTGATCAAGGGCGCTGCCTTGCTGCTGTGCGCTTATCTGAAAAGCCGTTTCGGTCGTTGCACCGGCACAGCTTTTGTCGACAGCACCTCTTTAGCAGTTTGTCACAACCGGCGTATCAACCGGCACAAGGTTTTCAAGGATTTTGCCAAGAGGGGTAAGACAACCATGGGCTGGTTTTATGGTTTCAAACTCCACGTCATCGTCAATGAGCAGGGCGAACTGCTAGCGGTTCACCTCACCCCGGGCAACACCGACGACCGCAGACCGCTTGAGGATATGACCCAAAACCTCTTTGGCAAGCTTTTCGCAGATAAGGGTTACATCTCCCAAGCACTGTTCCAAACCCTATTCGAGCGGGGGCTCGAACTCATCACTGCACTGCGTAAGAACATGAAGGGTCAGCTGATGCTGCTTTCTGACAGATTACTGCTGCGTAAGCGTTTCATTATCGAGACCATCAACGACCAGCTCAAGAATATCTCCCAAGTTGAGCACACACGCGTCTTGGACAAAAAGGCACCTTCCGGGCCTGTCCGCCACCGCAGCCCTGCCAACTTCGCCATCAACCTCCTAGCCGCTCTGATCGCCTACACCCATCAACCAAAGAAACCTTCGCTACGAATGCCCGCTGAGCTGAACCGGCTTCCGGCCCTGCTTTAAACTCCGAACTCAGGTTACAGGTTACATATCTACATATAAGGCGTAACTCTCGCTGGTGCGCTCGAGCCAGTGGACCCCAGTCTGGGTATAAGCGTCGCGTTTTTCCCAAGCGGGCGTTTTGTCGACCGCCGCTCGCACATCGGCGAAGGGTGCGGTATCGGTCGCCCCCGACCATCTCAGAGCCGCATAAAACGCTTTGGCAGCCGCGAGTTTGACCCCTACGGAAGCGGGTGCGCTCGAGCAAACTAAGGGAGGGGGCGCGGGTCAGGTTGGTCATGGTTCACGCCAGGGATAGCGTTCCAAACCCTCGATATGCTCGAAATGCTTGTCGAACTCGAGTAACTCCAGTTCATGTTCCAGACATAGCGCAGCAATCACGCCGTCCGGGGCGGGAATGGTCATCCCTCGCCTTTGCAACCCTGCGAGCAGTGCGCCTGCACGTTCATAATCGTCACGGGTCGTCTCGAAATAGGGCAAGGTCTCGAACAGCTCGAGAACCTCCCTCTGCTCATGAGACCGCAGTCCTTGCCGCACCTCTGTGAGAACGATGCCACAGAGCGCGACCCGATTTTCGTCGAGTAACCTTTCTAAAGATGTCGAGAGCCTTCCTTCACCTGAGCGGAGATAACTGATCCACGCACTCGAGTCCACCAACACCAGGTTCAAAGCTCACCGGCTAGCAATTCAGCCCGTTCTAGCTGCGCCGCCTCAATCTCTTCATTGCTCATGATGTCTACCTTGCCACGTAACGCTTTGAAACGCTTGAGTCGTTCTCGGCGGATGAACTCATCTATGGCTACCTTCACCGCTTCCGTCTTGTTTGCGGTACCCACCAAGTGCATCAACGTCTCGAATGTTTGCTCATCTACAGAAATAGTTGTACGCATATTTTTGCTCCTCACTAAGCTTGTTTTCTATCACCTAACCATACATTATAAGTGATGATGATAACGTAGACAAGAATGGGATATAGAATCATCTAACTATGCTTAACAGCGATGAACACAGGAATACTATCTATCATCACATGCTCTTCCATCTTCATGTGAATTTTCGCGTTTTGTATTTAACATAAACCCTGTTATGTATAGCTTCCAAGGAGCAGGGAAGAGAACGTGACATGGTTCACGATGCCACTGCTTGTGAAGCATGTCGTTACTTCAGGATGATGTTGATTGTGCTAGCTATACAGGAGAACAGACTCCGAACCTATGCGTATCTGCACAACCTCGCTGTTCTTAGCAATTAAGATAGAAGGAGTGAAGAAAAAAGAGTGCGATATCATCATGAAAGGCGGCATCACCAGCGGCGTGGTTTACCCCAGCACGGTGGTCGAGCTGGCCAAGACCTACCGCTTCCGCTCCATCGGCGGGACCTCTGCGGGCGCTATCGCCGCCTCCGTGACAGCCGCTGCCGAGTATGGTCGCCGTGAGGGCACCGGCGGCTTCGCGGCACTCGAGGCGCTGCCTACCTGGTTGGGGGAAAAAGCGCTGAACGGTCAGCGTAACCTCTTCAACTTATTCGTGCCTGATGGCGAGACCCGTCCGCTCTTCGACGTGTTGACTGCGCCGATGTGGCGCAAAGGTCTAGCGCGTTGGTCGATGCTTCTCACTGCCATCGAGCGTGCACCCTGGCTGACTGCCGCTGGTGTCTTTCCAGGTGTTCTGCTCATGGTCCTAGCTCTGGTTGATGGCACGAGTTTTTTTACACTTCTCAGCTTTATCTCTGGACTCTCCTTAAGTGCGACGGGCGGTCTTGCGGCTCTCCTCTACCACTTTTACCGTCTTGCCGACAAAACCCTGCCCGAGACTTTCTTAGGGCTGACCACGGGCCACGGTTCGTCCAATGCGGTTGAAGCGCCGGCACTAACCGACTGGCTTGCCGACCTCATCGACCGTTGTGCGGGTATTGAGAAAAGGGAGAAACCCCTGACTTTCGGCGACCTCTGGGGAGACGACCATGAGGAGCGGGACATAGATTTGCAGATGATGACGACCAACGTCACCTTGGGACGCCCCTACCGTTTACCCCTCGAGACCAAAAGGTTCTTTTTCGATCGAGACGAGTTTAAGCACCTATTCCCGGACAAAGTTTACAACTGGCTGGTGGCGTGCGGTGAAGCTCAGCTAGATGAGCATAAAGACCAACAGTATCTTCACCTTCCCGAACCCAAAGACCTGCCGGTCGTGGTTGCAGCTCGCATGAGCCTCAGTTTCCCTATCCTGATCGGGGCGATCCCACTATATGCCATCGACTACACCCGTGTAAAAAAAGAAGACCGAATTATGCGCCGCTGTTGGTTTACCGATGGCGGCATCACCAGTAACTTCCCGGTGCACTTTTTCGACCGGCCCCTCCCCCGACGGCCTACCTTTACCATCAACTTGCGACCTCATCATCCCGACCACGGGCCGGATAGCGACTCGTTTACCCAAACGCAGGGCGTGTGGATGCCCAACAAGAACCAAGACGGCATCCTCGAGGTGTGGAACCGCTTCGACGAAAAGGAAGGCCTTGGCAAAGTGGGAGGGTTTCTCAAAGCTGTCGTCGATACGGGCTTCTCTTGGCGGGATGCGTTGCAGCTTGGGGTACCCGGCTACCGCGACAGGGTAGTACACATCAGCTTGTCAGCCGATGAGGGCGGGTTGAACCTCAATATGCCCTACGAGATTATTGAGACCCTCCGCGAGCGCGGGGCTCATGCAGGAGCTCTACTCACCGAACGGTTCAGCGATTCGCCACCGGCAGATATTGAGCTGACCTGGGATAACCACCGCTGGGTACGTTACCGATCCACGATGGCGGCTCTCGAGCAGTTGCTCCAAAACTTTTACGAGGGGTATACCCATACCGAAAAAGGGCAGCGCTCGTACGAAGAGCTGCTGACACGTGATCCGGATGAACCCCCACTGAGCTACCGCTGGAAGACGCGTAGCAAAAAGGGACAACCCATTAAAGCGCAGCAAGCTTATGCTGAAGAGATCACCCGCTTGCTGCTCGAACTGGCAGATGAGCTCGAGCAGAGCGAGCAGAACCTCCAAGCGCGTTCACCTAGACCCAGACCTACGTTGCGGATCGTGCCAGATGTGTAGCGAACTTGTACCGGCTATGAATCGGGTCTACTTTGCCATCTAGCAGCACCGTCAGGTCGGTTCCAAGCCAAAATACGGAAGTCGATCTCCTGCTGCTGTAACCACAGTTGGGTGGAGAGTAAAAGACGTGTACAGGCGTCTGTATCATGATCTTCGCGCCCGTAAGCGTTCAGCCCAGGATGGACAATATGGACAAAGTAAGCAAATTCGCTTGGGCTAGCTTGCGTAAGAAAGTCGTTCAGCGCTGATGCGTCACCATGCGCCACATGGGCACGCCCGGTGAGTCGACTCTGCAATTCGTGTATGAGCGTATCGCGGCGAACCCAACGAGAACTCTTCACAGCTTGCCCTACTACTTCGTAAAGATCGTCGACTTGGCGTCTAGGCTTCCCTTTAGCACCCTTGCAGTGAAACAGGTGGAGTTCAGGTCTTACCGCGTCTGGGAGAATGGCGATGACGTCAGCAAGCTCGGGTGCCCCGTGATCAATAATTATCCACGCCGCAGGTAATAGCGCCTTAAAGTGCTCAACCGTAGATTCCTGGACGCTCAAGGCTCCATCATACTGGCTTCGGTCGTCATCGTCTTCCCAGAACTCCTTCTTGATGGCGCAATTATCCCACATCTGAGTGTGCTCGACATAGTGGGCGTCAGATAGATCCTCGTATGTGTCAGGAAGAGGTTTGAGCTCGTTGTTGTATATGGTGGATCCATCGGCGAGAAACAGAGTAAGCGGGTACTTTTCTAAAAATGCAGCCAACGAGATCTGTTGCGGACGGCTACCGGGCCGATCTAAAACGACCTTGTATCCTCCACTCGTCGCTATACCAAATGGCTTATCCAAGCGACAGTCGTACGTCGCCTGGGCTAAAATCTGGCAATGACGGTCTTTGAGGTCAATTTCAGCACAATGGTCATCTATGCGGCGGGGCACAGGAGTTACGTCGAGAAGGTCAAGGGTGCTGCTATCGAGATGGTGAAGGGCAGCATTCAGCTCGAAGACTCGACTCTCGAACTCGGCCACAATGACGTCTACTTCAAGCCGCTCGACTGGAAAGGTTTTAAAGTCTGCGGGCAGTCCTGGTAGGTTCAAGATGCCGTCGCTTTCGCCGACAGCCTGAGTGATCCCCTGCGCCCACGTGAAGAAATCGGCGAGGACAACGCGCCGAGTTGACCATACCGAACCGGATCCACTGAACCCAACGGTTGTAACACCGTCCACTTTTGCGAGAACATGATTGGGCGAGGAAATACGGCTGTCGGTAGACTGGACTGCTCGATTGATTCTGGCACCGTATAGGGTCTTATAGGTAGCAACATTATCCCCAGCTGCACCCGTTTTGCCAAGACCAAGTTGCTGGTAGGCGACCTTTTCGCCATTACTTAAAACGCCCGAAAGTCTGCCCTTTGGCACCGCAGCATGGTCACCATTGACCAGCACTGAGCGTATGGACTTTGCCAGAGTATCGTCGGAACCGTGCTCCAACAAGAGGTTGTTGTCGCTGTCGTAATAGTAAACGAACAGGCCGTACTCAGAATGGTAGAGTTCTCCTCCCGGCGACCAGCGCGGTTCTGTTGTCTCTCCTGTAATGATGACCGCAAAATTTCCCTCTTCCGCCACACGATGCGCAAGCACAGCGACTCCCCGCAGCTCAAGGGGTGCATCAAAATTTACCCCTTCGTTGACCATGTAGAGAGTTGCAGATAGATAAGGGCGTACACCGTAGAGGGAAATAGTTTCGGCGGCCCCCTCTAATTTGCGCAAACGACCGAGAAAGCGGCGATACTCGCGTTCCTCTTCGACAGCTGCGTCGGCAAGATTAGGAATTAGCTTGGCCCAGTCAGGGTCATCGAAGAACAGCTCCTTGGTTAAGTCGTTGACCTCCTTTGGAATGGCCACAAATTTTGGCGCGCCGTAGCTTTCAGGCGCGTTGCGGGAGATGCGTCCGGTAAATTGCAAGGTACTAGCTAGGGACTTATGTGGGCTATGAACAACAGCGACTTTAAGCTCGGGCAAATCGAATCCCTCACCTAACATGCCCACGGCAGCGATACCATCCAGGGTGCCTGACCTTACCGCTTCAACAATCCTTTCCACAGCCTTAAAAGATTTCTTTGAATGGATCGTGTCAAGCGCGAGCCCTTGAGATTCGTATATGCCCTTCAAGCGTTCTGCTTCATTGATCGTGTCAGTACGGATGATGACGCGAGCTGTACGTCCAGATTCACGCTCGTCTTCAATGATCTGCATAGCTACCGCACTTAAGGTCCTATCGGGATCCTCGGTATCGTCTACGATGACTGGAACAAACTCGATAGGTTGGTAGACGCCGTCTTCAAGTGCTTGATGCAGTGGATAGGCGTAGGCCAGTACTGCTGCGATTTCTTTGCGGTCACGACGGTACGGCGTCGCTGTAAAAAAGATCTTGCGCGCGTTCGGGAAAGCGTCTAGAACGTGCTTCCAAGTTTTTGCAGGTCTATGGTGTGCTTCGTCAACGAGAATGACGTCAAAAAGATCATCCGGTGGAGATGTAACAGCTTCTAGATGAGCGCTAACGCTTTTAGGTATAGCCACGGCTACGTCGAGGTCACGAAGTTCATTCCACTTGTCTTCAGAGGAGCGATATCCCTCAATCTCTCCGACCCTCGGAGCTGCCATGTTCATCCGGATGAGCCTCGACGTGCGGAGTGTCTTCAGACTCTTAAACTCCTGAGTGACTTGCCGCCTTACAATCTTTGAAGGGGTAAGGACCAAAACCCGCTGCACAGGTCCCGCCAATGTTGTCGGAAGGAGGAACGGTGTAAGGGTCATCACCGCTGTTTTGCCGGTACCAGTAGGCAGCACGACCAAACAAGGCTCTCGCTCATTGCTCCGAACTGAAAAATGCGCACCGATAGCAAAGCAGGCACCGAGCTGTGCCTTGCGTATCCCTCGCACATCAGGTTGAATAGGTGGCCTTAGACTTTTTGCATGAATGCTGAAATAACTCACCTTACCTTAGCTTATCGGAACATCAGCAGGGAAGTGTTAGCAATATAGTTCACAATGCCTCTACTTGTGAAACCTATGCTTCTTTGGGGTTTTTTGGCCACAGACTTGCTGCTTTTGCTTTACACTTTCTCTATAAACCGTTACGACGACCGCGCCAGGTTGGTTTTCCACTTTGCCCTCGAGGAGGCGCAGGCGCTTGGCCATCCTGCCCGTCGAACCCGAGCATTTGCTGTTGGGCCTCCTCCGCGAAGGAGGAACGGCGAGCCGCCTTCTTACAGACGTCGGCGTCACGTTGGACGAGGCGCGCCGCATTACTGGCGAACTGGCCCAAACGAGCCCCAAGAGAAAGGCTCGATCTCTCCAGATCACCCCGGAGGCAGCTCAGGTTATGAGGGTTGCCGGACTCGAGGCCGAGCGCCTGGGTAGTAAGAGCATCCGAACCGAACACATGTTGCTCGCCGTCCTCAGTGAAGAGGGCGGGGTTTGCAGCCGTGTCCTGGAGAAACTCACCCGACCCGAGATGATTCGGCACATCCTGGACGCCGCACGCTCGTCGCAAGCGGCTTAGTGCTGTATTCACGCCCCTTACTCGAGCCTTCCCATTGGAAAATTGATGGCCATTCCAAAAAAGTCGTCGTCGCCGACCGCTGCGGGTTCGTAAACGTCTAGCGCCTTGAGGGCGTTTTCCTTCGATGAGACCAGCACCGCCCACACCTTAAGAGGAGGGGCGTCGGGCAAGATGAACTCGTAGCTGTCGCCCGCCTCGAGCGCTCGCAACTTACCTTCGCGGGCCAGACGTAGACCGATACATTCGAGCGTCACGCTGCTCACATCGGTATAGTCCTCGAGCCGCACCGAGTCAAGGTTTACGCCGATGTCCGCAGGGTCCTCATCGTCAAAGGTTGTGTACAGAGTGCCTGAAAAGTCCTTTGAGAATATGCGCGACCGCAGGTGATCGTACTCTTGAATGAGCCGGAAGAAAAACGCTTCGTCGTGCGCGTCGCTTATGCCCCCGCAAATGGTAAAACCCTTGGTGCCGTGCTTGGTAAAAATCTTCTCTACCTGTGCAGGATTGAATTCGAGATCCCACAATCTTTGGCCATACTCCGCTACGAGCTCTGGGTCGACCACCAGATAAGCTCCGAGATTGCGCCGGGCATACGCCACCGCCGCCTCGCCTCGGTAGAGCGTCGTTTCGTGCTTCATCGTGCCTCCCTTTCAATCTGAATAAAGGTTCGGGGTAGCTGACACAGCTTACTCCCTTAGAACCTGTCTCAAAACAGGCATAAGAAAAAGGCTGGGTAAAGCTGAAGTGTGAACAAACAGCGATACCCAACCGACTTACACGATAACGAATGGGCGGTGCTGGAGGAGCTAATGCCAGCACCGGCGAGCACAGGGAGACCGAGACGACATAGTTACCGGGAGATTGTCAACGCAATTTTCTACGTATTGTCGAACGGTACTAAATGGCGAGCGTTGCCGCATGACTTGCCGCACTGGAAAACGGTTTACGGTTACTTCAGGAAGTGGCGTAAAACCGGTCAGTGGCAGACATGGCATACAACCTTACGGCGCAGACTCAGAATAAAGCTGGGACGCAAAGCGGAGGCGAGTGCTGCTGTTTTAGATAGCCAAAGCATCAGAACTGCAGAGGGCGGTGAAGCCCGAGGTTTTGATGTACACAAACACTGTCTGGGACGTAAGCGACATATCCTTGTTGACACTCTGGGCTTGTTGTTTGCGGTCTCGGTTACGGGTGCAAACATACAAGACCGAGAGGGTGCTAAAGAGCTTCTAAGCAACTTCTACGCATCTTTCGTGCAATCGTTCCGACTTAAACGCATCTGGGCCGATGCGGGCTATCAAGGTGAACTTATATCCTGGGCGCAAACAGCGTCCGCTTGGGTGCTTGAGATTGTCAAACGTGACAAAGAGCAAGTCGGCTTTGCCGTTTTACCCAAACGCTGGATTGTCGAACGGACGTTTGCCTGGTTCATTCGTAACCGTCGTCTGGCTCGAGACTTTGAACGCCTTCCTGAAACCTCCGAGGCTTTCATCTTTATCGCCATGATTCGCCTCATGACCAGGCGCTTAGCCAAGTTTTGAGACGGGTTCTTAGTAAAACTACGAAGGCTCGAGCCTAGTTACAGGCTCGAGCCTTCTACCTCTAGGGCTTCTCCTCAGTTACAAAAAGGGTTAAGGATGGAAGCCCCGGGCTAGCACCACCCCCGCCGGGGAGATCGTCCAGCCACCCCTGGCTTTGTGATACGACGCCGCCTTGCGCGCGATCTCGCCGCTGCCGTCCCACGGCGCGAGCAGCGCGTAGCCTCTGCTGTTAAAGGTGCCGATGGTCCCCCGGCTGTAACCGGGCGACTTCAAGGTCATGCGCTTCTTTAGAAACGGGATGTAGAAGCTCGACGAGCGTGAACCGCCCACGTCGCCTGCCATAATCCCTTTACCCCGTTTGTCGTCGAGCATCTTTGAGGAGAGCGTCCTGGCAATCCCACGCATCGTCCGTTCGTCGAGTGCGCCCTCGAGCCCCAGGTCGGCCAGCACCGACATCGACTCGCCGGTGTAGCCCACGGGCTGGTAGTCCCAGCCCATGCTGAGACGCCGGTCGTGCCTGAGCTCGTTGACGGAGTGGGTCCACACAAAGGCCCCGTTCGTCGGTAACAGGTGACGTTTGATGATTCCTACCTGGCGGTCGCGTTCTTGCTTGTAGGCGCTGTTGCCGGTGAGCTTGTACATATAGTGGTGGTAACGCGTGTTGTTGACGTAGGGGTTGAACAAGGGTTTTTCGATGATCGGGTAGCCGCTCCTCTTCCCCGTCCGCTTGCGCCACTTGGCTTCGTAATGGTTCGTGAGGTATCCCGTCCAGAACGAGGCGGCTTCAGCATATCTGCGGTCTACCCCGCTGTTGAGTTTGAACGCGTACGCCGCTTGCGAGACGATGCTGTGCGCCATGATCTCTTCCATCACGTGTTTGTCGGTCCAGTCCAGACTCCCTGCACTTTTCGCCCCCGGCACGTAGCGCTAGTCGAGGTAGCCGTCCCGGTTGGTGTCTCTGAGCGTCCCCCGCTCACGCTGCATCACCACATAGACTTTTTCCAATAGGTCGCGGTCGCCCGTGACCCTAAAGGCGGCAAGCACGCTGGTCAGTTGCAAGTTGAGGTGACGCGACAGGTCCTGAACGCGTCCGCTCCCGGCAAGGCGCTCCAAGCTGTAGGTGCTGGTCTTGCTGCGATAGTTCGTGGTGCCTTTGACCTCTGAGAGCCATGAACGGCTGTCGGAGCTGAGGGAGACCGAGCGCACCCGCATCTCCGGTGCGGCGCTTTGGGTGGTGAGGGTAACGTCTTCTACTTGAGGGGTTTGCAACCCACAAGCCGAGAGTGAAATGGGTAACAAAAGTGAAGCTAAAAAGGTGTAGCTTAAGTGAACTCGTTTCAAAGAAAACTCCTGGAGCGGGTAAGCGCCCCCCTCGTGAGATGTCGAGTCCGATGAGGGGGTTGCTTTTGTGAGAACGAAAGCCCTACGGCGTGTCTTTGAAAACTCCCTTCATGGTGGTGAGCGCGCGCTCCGAGCCCCCGGTCAGGAAGAGGTCGCCGCTGATGACGCCGCCCATCATCGAGTTTTGGGTGACAGGAAACCGCGTGGCGTTCGTCCAGAGGTCGGTGGCGGGATCGTAGACGAGCACCTCGTCGGTAAAAAGCTGCCGAACGCGGTCTCCCCTCCTACGACGACGATCCGACCGTCCAGCGCAAACGTCGAGTTGCTGATATGCCCGAGGCTTTGAGGCAGTGGCGCGACCTCGTACCAGCCGTCGAAATCCGGGTCGTAGACCTGTACCGCGCTCTGGGTTTCGAGCGTCTCGTTATGTCCGTGCTGTCCCCCGACGGCGTAGATCGACCCGCCCACCACCACGCCTGCCAGATGATTGGCGGGATTGGGCAACGGGGCGCGCTCCAGCCATTCGCCGGGGCCGTTCAGGTCGAGCTGCCAGTGGTCGCCGACCTCTTGCTGACGGTCTTCGCCGGTACCGCCGAAGTAGTGCAGCGTGTCGTGCAAAACGGCGAGCGCCCCCGCGCCACGAGGTACGGGCAGGGGCGTGACTTCAAACCATTCGAGGCTCTCGGTATCAAAACGCCAGACCTCGGTCGTGGCAGAGATTTCTCTTTCACCAGCGTCGGGGTCGTCCGAACCCACCACGCCCCCGGCGAGGTAGATATCTGCGCCACGCGCCGCGATGCCCGCGTGGGTGATCGGTCTCGGCATATCAGGTAGCTGCTCCCACGTGTTCGCCACCGGATCGTAAACATCCGCCTCTAGCGATTTGGGAATGACGCTCCCGTCGGTGTAGCCGCCGAAGACGTAGAGCTTACCCCCGACCACCGCACTCTGTCCCTCGAAGCGGGCCAGGGAAGCGTCGGCAACCTCGAGCCAGTCGATCCTCAAGGAGACGTCCTCCTCCGGCGCGCGCTCGCCTACGTCTTCGGAGTCGCCGGGGAGCGGTTCGTCACCCTGCTCGGGCGGCGCAGTCGGACTCAGCTCATAGGTGCAAGCAACCAACACCGTAAGTAGAGCAAGTCGCGTTATCGGAACCCGCACACGCATATCAACCTCCCTCAAAAAGGCTCCGATCCAGCACGCTGCGGGACACGGAGCAAATGGTCTCCATGTTACCGATTTTGCTCGTGCAGTCGGCTTTTTGCACGAACCCCGTCGTCAAGCTGCCCTCCCTCCCGGCGAACCTCTGATATGAACGCTGCGCGTCTCGCGCCGGAACCTCTCAGCTCGCACATCAACCCCCATCTGCCGGTGCCTGCTCGAGCGCACGCTCGGTATAGAGGTCTACGATCATCTGCACGTATTCGGCGACGGACATAGTGCTGCCGTCAGGCAAAATCACGTCACCCTCCGCGGTAAAACCGTCTTGCTCGTCAAAACCGAGCGTCGCCTCTGCGGTTGTGAGGTCATCTTGGGAGGTCTCTTCGTCAAAGGTCGTCAGTTCAGCCCCGAGTTCACCCGCGACGGGTACGCCGTCGTCGTTGTAGCCCAGGTCGATCAGACTCAGACTCAGGCTCGAGCCCCGGTAGGGTCCGGCTTCGGGGCCGATCATGGCGTCGGTATAGAGGCTGAGTTCGCCCAGCGACGCACCACTTACCAAGCAGTCGTCGAAGTTGACGTCACCGACCAAAGCGATTACCCATGACAGCAACACCTCGAACCCTTCGCTCGTCAGCGCGCCCATCTGAAGCGACGAGGTAAGGGTGTAGGGGTCTTGCCTTCGGTTCATGTCCTCGAAGCTCAGCTCGAGGAGCAGATCGCTCGACTCCAAGCTGCTCTCAGGAGCCTCGGGCGTATCTCCGTCCGCCTGCGCCGGTGAGACGCCGGGTTCGGTTTCAACCGGACGCGGACTGTTGATCCAACCCGTGAGCGTGAGCGTCTCAGGAAAGAGGGTCGGTTCAGCACAGCCGTCCGGCGTAAACCAGGCCGCCTCGATGTCTAGGTTTAAGATGTCTTTTTCGTTGTCCTGCACGAAAAACCACGCGCCTTGCGGCACCTCGGTAAGGCTGTTCGGTCCGGTGACGACCGTAGTGGGAGCGTACTTGTCCCAGATGACATTGATCTTGATGTCGTGGGTCTCCCCCGTTTCCGGGTCGGGATAACTGAACTCGACTTGAAACCCGCCCTCGACCACCGGTGTTCCTTCCCAGCTTTGGCTAACCTCGTCGTAAGCGTAGCTGCCGCGCGGCAAGCGCACCGTTTCAGGGGTTTGCGTTTCCGAGAAGGTGGCGCGCGCCCGCGCGCGCAAGACCTCGGCGGGGTAGAGCGACCCCCAAGGGAAACCAGGAGGCATATGAAGAGCAGCCTCCCCGGCAGCGCTCTCCGCCCCACCCGGCCAGAGGTCGATGATGCCGCCTACGTTTAGAGGATCGTCTTCGCTGGCGTCTCCCCCACCCCCGGCGTCAGGGTCTCTCGGCGTCGTAGCGACGCCGTTATTCCCGCCCCTTACTAGCGTCACCAACTGAGTGATTCCCCGCCCGCCATAAGGAACTGCGCGCAGCCGGTAGTCGCCAGCTTCCATCTGAGAGGTGTCCCAGTCGAGCGTAAAGACGCCGTTCTCGGGTTCAGCGCGGCCCAGCTCCTTTTCGCCCGCATAAAACATCACGCTCTTTACGGTATCGGCGTACACGCCCTGCGCCTCGACCGACAGCTCGACGGTGCCGGTAAGGGTGCCTTCAGAGGCGGGGGTGAGCCACGAGAGGACGTTGGTAGCTCCCTGGCACGCGCTTAGTGCCAGCACCAAGAGTAAAGACCATAAACCTTTCATCTAAGCTCCTTTCTGAACAGGCTGCGAGCCGTTGAACACGGCGCAACCGATCTTCTTACCCGGAAGCGTCGGCGGCGCGACGCCCCCGGAAGGCATCGAGCAGGTGCTCATCGCCGCCGCCCGGTCATACTTTTCTGGGCAGGATAGGGATAGTCGGCGCTCTCGTCACGGACCTGTCGCCACCTCACCTGCCCCACCAGGGAAGCTACACCACCTACAAAGAGCAGCACCTGGATATTGTCAGGAAGCACGTCACCCAAAAGTAGCGCGCCGCCCATCAGAAAAAAACCGCCTATCATAAACGCTCCCATCCGCTGCCCAACCTGACCCCGCCGGGGTCTTCGTTTGTAAGCAGCTTGTCGACCGCCTCTTGAAGGTTTGTATGTAACAGCAACTTGCCATGTCCTCTTACCTCTACTGCCGCCGCAAAAACCGGATCGGTCAGGCGGCGGCCTTCGGACAGGCGAACGTGGCCTAAAAGCGGCCAAAAGGTCGGATTACGCATCACGTCGTTTAACACGTAGCCGTGCAGCGTCGAGACCACCCGAACCCCCCGACGTGAACACGTCTCGATGATCTCCACGTCGCCGCCGTGGTAGCCCAGCTCGTCGACCACGATGACCTTGGGGCCGTGGTTGGCGATAGCCTGGCGCAAGACCTCGCCTTGCCGCTTGGGGTCGCCTACTTTCATCCGCCGCGCCCTGCCGATAGCAGGGTGCGCCCGGGTTCCGTCGCCACCGATCTCGTTACTCGTATCGACGGCGATGCAGCGCCGCCCGTGAAGCCCTCCCAGGATGCGAACGATGTCTCTAAGCAGCGTGGTCTTGCCGACCCCCGGCGGGCCGACGACCATGATGCTGCCGCTTTTCTCGAGGTAGGGCCGCAAACACTCGGCCACGTCGTAGACGTGCCGCCCCAAGCGGACGGTCATGCCCACCAGCATCTCGTGGTCGTCTTGAATCCCGGCGAAGCGGTGCAAAGTTCCTTCTATACCCGCGCGCAGGTCGCTCCGGAACCCGCCCAGCTTGTCGCGGACGTAGCGCACGTCGTCGAGGTTGGCGAAGTAGTCGGTCTCGACTTCGGCGCTACCCAAGTTAAAAATCAGCTCGCGTCCGGCGTCGAGGTAGATCTCCTCGAGCCCGGTCGTGTGCTTCATCGTCAGGCGCTGCACCTCGGGGGGCAGACAGTCGAGCATCTCTTCAAACGCGTCGATGCTGTTAGGGAGAACAGACGGAGCTGCCGGGGCTGTTAGGACCGTCATACTATTTCCCCCGGGCATAAACGCGCAGGTCGCTGCTGGCTTTTTTGGCGACGCGAAGGAGCGGCGCAGGGGCGCTCGGCGGCCGCTGCTCGAGAAAACGTGCGTAATGCTTTTTGACCTCGCCGATATAACGCTCCGTTTCCGCGTAGGGAGGAACGCCGCCGTAACGCCTCACCGCGCCCGGTCCCGCGTTGTAAGCCGCGAGCGCCAGCTCCCAGTCGCCGAAGGTGTCGTACTGAAGCCTCAAGTAGCGCGCCGCACCGGAGAGGTTCTCCTCGGGAACAGCCGGATCGACGCCCAGTTCGAGAGCTGTAGCAGGCATCAGCTGACCCAGACCGAGAGCTCCTTTCGGACTCACGGCGTCGACGCAGTAACGGCTTTCTACCCATGTCAAGGCTCCTAACAGCTCAGGCTCGAGCCGCTGTTCCGTCGCTGCGCGCTGCGTGGACGCCCACAACTCCGGGGAGACCGTCCCGCACGCCAGCGTCACCGGGAAAAACAGACTGAGGCTCAGCAGCAGGCGCACGCGGGGTCTCCTTGAGGGCGAGGAAGTGGGCCGTTCGTGACAGGGTTTGCAGCGCGGGCAAGGCTTCGGCGAGACGGCGTTCGAGCCGTACCAGCAAAAGCAAGATGCCGCCCAGGCCGATCAAGATGCCGCCCAGGATCAGGGGCGTGAGATTGGCTGAGACGAGCCCCCCCAAAAGCGCCAGCATTCCCGCCGCGACCAGGGCGTAACTCGTAAAGGTAAAAAAGCGGTTCAAGATGCACCTCCTATGGTGATGAGAACGGCATCCGCTCGATCAGCGAGATGTACTCCGGGGCCGCGCCCCACACGTCATCAAAAAGTCGCCCGCGGCTCGACACGGAGGCGGCGTCGCGCAGCGCGTAGGTTTCACGGGCGTCGAAACCTTGCGCTGAACTGCCTAAAACTGCGCCCTCGAGTAAAAAGGCCCCCTCTCCCCTGTCAGCGACGATAAACGCCCGGTCGACGAGCGCCAGGCGGGTCTTTACTCCCTCCACGACTGCGAGCGCCGGAACGAACGATCCCCCCTCTTCGACCATCTCGTGCGAGACGATTAAAAACACCCTTACGCCCCGCTCGACCGCGGCCTGGCGCAGCGCCTCGGCGACGACCTGAGAACGCACCGTCGGCACCATGACCAGCAGCTGCTCGTTCGCCGTGGCGAGCTGCGCGGCCACCGCCTCGGGTGACGGAAGCGCCTGGGGTGCTCCGGCAAACGCAACCGGGATGAAAAGTAAAAGGGCCAGCGCGCGCATTAGACCGGACAGCCGTCCTTATCGACCTTGCCACCGTCTTCGGTTCGGTTTTCAACGTCGCCACATGGACTCGTGACGTTTACCGCTCCGAAAAGAGGTAGCGCGGTATGACTGGCAGCTCCAGCCCGGGGTAGCGGGGTCGTTGAAACCGCCCCCTGCGGCTCTAGGGTGCCGCTGACGGTGACCGCTCCCGGCACGATGGGGTTTATAGACGTGGTGACGCTATAAGCGTCACGCTGTAGCTGAGTTTTCTTTTCCTTGGTTAATACGCTCATCTTTTGGCCTCCTAAGTTCGGCTGACGCTTCCAAAGCCGGGGCTTGCTGTCGACGAGGTTGCGCCCGATTCGCCGCCGCTCGTGCTCGAGCTGCCACCTGAACGGTTCTGCACTGTGGCGGTGGCCGCGCCAGCAGATGAGGACGTGGTTGCGCTGGCACCTTCGGGCGGACTGTACGAACGCCCCCCTCCGCTGCTGGGAGCGCCACTGCCGGAGAACTGGGGTTTGGCGTCCGATACGCTGTAGCTCGAGCCCTTGCCACCGCCGCTACTGTCGCCACCGCCCGCCTTAGCACCACCACCCCCGGCACCGAACAGTCCAGCCATACCGCCCGCTGCAAGAGTGCCGATCTTGCCGCCGACGACGCCGCCGACCAGGCCGGTGGCCGCCCTCGCGCCCCACCAGGTCAGACCTACCGCCATAAAGGCCCCGACGAACATGATGAGTAGACGCACCCCCCAGCGCGTCACCTGATTGGCGATGGCGTCGTAGGCGTTGTTGAGGTCGCCAAGTGCGTTTTTCATCCACATCGCCTGTACAGCGGCCGATTCGACCGAAAGATTGGTGAGTCTGCTGTCTATAACGACTATTCTCCGACTCTCCCGAACCCTTTCCCATACACTTATACCCTCTGTCAACTCGCCTCTTTCTGTGAGCAGTCTCTCCCGTTCACCCTGAATTTCTGCCAGCCGTGGGGGCGGCGCAAGCGCGTTAGGATTGTAGAAATCTGAAAATTCTGCGAACTCGGCGTTGACAGCTTGCACCGGTTGAACAACGGTGATGTCGAACGCCGCCTTGAAAACAAGCGGCATAAAGGCGGTAACGACGAGCGCGCTCACGACGGCTCCAACGACGCGGCCGAGCCACTCGCCCCCCTGCATCGGTGAAAAAGCGAGCATCCCCGCCGCAATGGGCAAAAATGCACAGGCGATAAAGATAGCGATGCCCGAACCTAAAATAATGAAGTTGGCGATCAATCCGATCATGGCGACGGGAATAACGGTCGCGTTAAGCATTTTCACAGCCGTTCCGGCCCTGGCCTGACCTGCCGCTTGGGCCGCGCCCATTCCCGATACGCGCAGCAGTGAAGACGCTGCGCCGGTAGCGGCGATAGCCAAGATGCCCGCGTCGTTCCCGAGCTGTTCCATTTCAGCTGCCCCGTCCTGAAAGCTCGCTTGCATCTCCCCGCCACTCCAGCTGCGTAGCCCTTTCCAGGTATCGACTGAAAGGGTCGTAACAGCCGGTGATATGGCGATCATCCCGGTCGCCAAAAAGAGCCGGAAAAAGGTGTCGTTCATACCCCCCAGCGAGCCTCGCACCAACACCCCGATCACCGAAGCGATAAACCCCGCCGCGACCAGCGCGTAGGAAATTCGCTCAAAGGCGGTTTCGTAGGTGTCGGCGTATACCGACAACGCCTGCACCCAGGTATCGACGTTCAAGATGGTCTCGAGAACCCCGCCCGCTTCCTGGGCGCTGGCTACCCCGAAAAGTGCTAAGGCTAAGACGAAAAGGAGGCGCTTCACGGCGTACCCCCCAGAATTTCGACAGCGGCACCGAAGTTAGAACGCAGATCTTCCGCTCTCGCAAGCCCTTCCCCAAGTTCCGAAAAATACTCCTCACGCCACTCGTTGTATTCGCGCATCTGGTCGTCACTTAGAGACTGGGACAGCGCGCCGAGCTGCTGCGTCGTAAAAACTTGCTGCACCGCCTGCTCTTTAAGGGCGGTTACGATATTGGCGTCCGAAACTACACTCTGGCGCATAAAGTCGGCCTGGGCCTGCACCAGCGCCTGAATCGCGGCGCGGGTCGAGTTGGCGTCTCGTCCCCGGTCCTGGGCCACGTCCGCCGTACCCTGCTGGCCTTGTACCGGATTGGGATTCGTCACGCGTTTCACCAACTTTTCCTCGTCACCCCTGGCGAGCGAAGAGGCGGCGAGCTGCTGGGCCGTATTGCTCGTATCTTGCGCTTTGGCTGGGCCCATCAGCGCCTGCGAGCGGCGCTCCATCGCCTCCATCTCTCGCTCGAACCTTACGGGGTCGGCGCGCGCTGCGAGGTTTGCCTGTTTTTCCAACTTGGAGGCGTTCGCGTCGGGAGGCTCAACAAGACTCGCCAGCGTTTCCCGGTTGACCTTCTCGAGCAGCTTGCCGGTAAGCGCGCTCATACTAAACTCGCCTGAAGAGATGTCGTTCATGCTCTCGGTGATCAGCCCTTCCAGATCCGTGTCCCCCAGCTCAAAACCGACGGCACTCGAGAGAGCGCTAAAACTTTGACCGATAGAGTCCGAGAAAAACCCGGTGAGGTCCTCGGTCAACCCTTCGGTCATATCGCGGACCCGGGATATAGAGGGCTGTAGAGCGCAAACCCAGCTCACGGCACTGGTTACCGAATCACCGAAGTTGATGTAGTCACCTGCTTGCCCTGCTGTATTGCAGAAACCCCCGATCATGCCGCTAAAACCATCCATGCTGCCCAAGAGTTCATCCATGTCCCACTGGGCGTGTACAGGTTGGGCGAAGAGCAACGCAACGACTACGGCAAGCAGTGACCGCTTTACCTCCTTTCCTAAACGTACATGGGTCTGAAACATCTCCGGTACTCCTTTCGCTCGGTACTACTCCCGAAAGAGGGTGAACTGAAACTTGGCGCAGCGGGTGTCGCTAAGGTCGAAATTGATATGCTCGAGTTGGACAAAAACCCCACCCGCCTCCTCGATTTCGTCGGTGAAGATGGCGGACGACGGAATCGGGCCGTCTTCATCGGAAAATTGACCCACGATGATGGCCTGCTGCCTGCTGTTGAGAACGCGGTAATCGAGAAAGCCGTAATCGGGCATGTCGTCCAGGCGAAGCGTAACTTTGGTCGGTCTATCGGTCTCTGCACGGAAGTACAGCAAACCGCTGGTCGATTCGTAGCTTTTGCCGAACTCGATGGGCTTAGCATTGACGGCCAGGCTGTGGCGTCCGTCGTCACAGAGCGGGCGCTCGCCGTTGCCGTCGCCATCCCCGTTGTTGTTCCCAGGGGGTTGTGGGTTGGTACCGCAAGCGGCGAGGATCAAGACCAGGGACAGATAGATGAGGCGCTTCATAGCGCTCCTTTCACAGCAGCTCAGTGAATTTAGGTTGTAAGAGCCGCGCCTCACTATAGACCCCCTTTCTAAGCCGCCTGTACGTGCGATTCGGTCGCAAGATCGACGATAGCCGGGAGAAACTCGCCCCCGTTTTCGACAACCTTCGCATCGCGCAGGGCCATATCGTCGTCATTGGTGGTAAAAGCCCAGTAGTCGGCCCGGGTCGGATGGACCGCGATGATGTCGCCCTCGAAACCCCACTCTCGCCTAAAGATGCACATGGCTTCGCTGTAACGCCCCTTGACCTGATGCACCTGTCCCAGCAGTTTGCGGACCCGCTCCGGCAGCTGCATCTCGCGTATCCACAGCTCGCGTTCGGCTTGTGACACCCGGAGGCCGAAAAACAGCTCGGCGTTGTTGGTAATGCCCCTGAGTCCCTGGAATTCCTCATACGACTGCGATACTGACCAGATACCCGCCCCGTAACGGCGGAAACGGCGGTACATCTCCTCGACAAACGCTTTCGCCTCGTCGGACTCCTTAAGCATGGCCCAGCCCTCGTCGAGGATGACCAGCGTTTTCTGACCCCGCCTGGCCCGGACGCGCTGCCATACGAGGTTGGCGATCAGCATCGTACCCACGACACTGAGCTGCCCGGCGCTGGCGATTCCTTCGGTGTCGTAGTACACGACCCTCGCATCTGAAACGGGTACCGACGTCTGACCATCGACGAACTTGCCCAGCGGTGTATTGCCGGTCCAGCCCTGAAGTCGGAGCGAAAGGTCGCGTGACAACTTGCGTACGTCGTCCTCGGCGCGCACCTCCCCTACCTCGTCGATGGCCCGCAGCTTCTTGAAAAAGTCGGTCATCGTGGGCGCGACGAAAACGTCTCTCTCGAGGGCGCGGTCGAAACGCTTGGCTCCGGCGTAGACCTGCTCGATAGCCGCCATCAGTACGGCGTCCTCGACCTCACGCTTTGCCCCCGCCTCGCCCGGAATCATCGCCCGGATGATCTTAAGTAAGTTCGCTTTCTCCTGATCGCTCGGCTCGGTCGTTCCCGGCGCGACGTCAAACGGATTGACCCGTGCACCGCCGCCTGGTCGTAAAGGAATATTCGCCCCATCTAAGAGATTGATCAGCGGTGAGTAGCCACCCCCCCGGTCGATGATGATGACCTGCGTCTCCTTGTCAGCTAAAAACTCCGACAAGATATGGTTCATGAAAAATGTTTTGCCCGAACCCGACGAGCCGATGACCAGACCGTTATAGTTCGTACCGTCAAAAGGATCAAGGCCGGTGACGCCAAAAAAACGATTACGGTAAAACGCAAGCGGCTTTTTAGCCCCTTTCCAGGGACCGTTGACCGGGAAAAAGTGCGTGGCGTTGGCTGTAGTCAGCGTAACTCTTTCGGTATAGTCCTGCCCTGAAAAAGGTGCGAACTGCATAAAGGGCGTTAAAAGTCCTTGCGAAAGCACCCGAAACGGTCGGCCCGGTACGCTTTGCAGCGCACCATAAAGCTTTTCTACCCGGTCGTTTAGCTTTTTAAGGTCCTGATCAAAAAGCACAAACCCGACCGAACCCAGAAACAGGTGATCGCCGGTCTTGACCAGGTGATCGACCAGACCCGTGGTCTGCTGCGCCAGGTGTTTGGTTTCAGCGTCGACGTGGTGCTCGGTCTGATTGGCCGCGCCCTCAAAACGCCTTGCCCTCGCCCTGGCCGTGGTCGAACCCTTGTGGTAGGGCTGATGGAAAAGGTCGATGACGACGAAAAACTTCTCGCCACCGTGAAGCGCCCCCTCCATCATGTTGACGAAACTGTGACGGTCAGGCAGCTTGTTGAGCGCCAACATCTTTACAAAATGGTCACCGACGATCAGATGCCCTGAGCGCCTGTTGTCGATTGTGGACTCGGCAAGTTGCGCGCGCAGCGTGGGGGGTGCCGTTCCCGGAATCTTTTCGACGACCTTTTTGGCGTAGCGTTGCCAGGTCGGCTCGTACTCCGACAGGTCGTAGTGCCACTGACCGGGGTTGAGGTAGCGGTGTACAAGCCTGAAAATATCCTGCCCGGACATCGGTTTGGCGCGGTACCCGGCGCTCTCAAACGCTCCCATCATCTTGCGCCGCACATCGTCGGCCAGCTCGCGCCGCTCTTTTGCAGTCTCGCGCGAGATCGTAAAGAACTTTTTGGTTTTTTCGGTGAAACGCACCATGCAGTACACCCGCCAGCCGCGCACACTGCCCTGTTGCCAGTCGTCTTCTAAGAGCTTGGCCCGCTCCTCGAGCAAAAAGCGCAGCGCCGTTTCGGGCGCGGTGACGCGCTCACGGATACTAGTAATAGCCTCGCGGTCGGCGGGGCCGCTTTCAAGGACGAAACGAAGCCGCATCCCCTCTTTAAGCTCGTTCTCGAGCACCCCTTTAAGACCGATCAAGAGGTTGCTGTAGTCGTCGTAAAAGACCGACGACGGTAACGTCAGCTCAAACCCCATCTCGGCGTGACCGTCCCGAAGGTACATGAGATCGTCCTCGATCTCGTGAAACGGCAACTCTTTAGGAAGCTTGCCTTTACGGGTGCCTACACCAAACATCAAGTCTCCAGTTCGTAAACCAGTGGGCGGGCGTCTTCGTCGGGGCCAGGTTCGTAAAGGTCGGGTTGGGCCAGCCACATGAGGTACTGCTTGATCGCCTCGACCGGGATATGACTGCGCGCCTTGGCGATAAACTGACCCCCAAACCAAGCAACGCTCAGGGAGACGACGATAACGGCAAGACCGTCGAGAGGAAGAAGCTTCAGCAAAACGATAAAGATGCCCGCCATAACCATCAGGTCGATGACCGAAAGACCGAACAGGATACGCATCGCCCCGTCGTCGCGGAAAACCTCAGCTTCTTCCATCGACCTTAGACGCAGCCGTCTTCAGTAAAGACCGCCAGAATTTCCGGCGCGGCGAGGAGCACTAAACCGATGACAAAGGCGGTGATGATAAAGCCCAGACCGCCCCGGTTCCCCGCCAGCATCCTGATCAGGCCGATAAAAAAGATAACGGCGACCACGGCGAAACCGACCGGTCCTTGCAAGAACAAGGCCGCGTTACAGATCGAATCAGGAATGGCCCCGAGCGTGTTCTCGAAGTCGATTGAGTCCTGAGCGTAACTGAGGGTCCAGACGTAAAAGGCAAAGGCGGCAACCCACAGTCTGAGCCACACGCTCTTAACGCCCCCCACCTGTCCCATGACCATCCCCACCGAAACCATAGCCTGCCTCTTGACGTCGAACGTACCCCGGGTGTCGAACATGCCGAGCTCCTTTCGTACTTGATGAGTACGGGAGGAGAATAGCACAGAAATGCGGGTTAGTGTTATTATTATGCGGGTTATAGATATTTTGGTACGGGTTAAACCGACGTTCGAGTCAAAGTTTTCAACGAGGAGGATGAACGATGAAGCTTGATACAAAGATCGCCAAACAGGTATCAGAAACGCTTAGGGAGCGGATACCACGACCCGAAAGCGAGGAGTTTGGAGAGCTTTTAACGCGCCTCGACGGCGAACGCCCGGAGCTCGCAGCGACGCTTCGTTCCGCCATCATTCACGAGAGTCTGGGTGACATCGAAGCGGAGGCTCAGAAACACGATCAGCGGGAGAAGCGCGTACGCAAACTTCGTCGCGCGCTCTTTATGCGTCACGAAGAAATGGACGGCGAATATTACGTCTCTAAACCCAAAGCCTTGGCTTGGGGCTCGGTGGGGGCGTTAGGGGTGATGGCGGCTATGTTTATGGGCGGATCGTTGTTCGGTAGCGAAGCGCCCACGGCCGCCGAGGTGGTGCAGGAGAAGCCGCCGGTCAAAGCGGCGGCCCCGGCGGTGAAACCGCAGCGCCAAGACGACGATCCCTTCGGCAACCTGGCTCAAGAACTCGAGCAGGGTGAAAGTACAGCGCGTACCTTTGAGGGCGCGCAAGCCATGCCCCAGACTGCAAACCCGAAACCGACACAACCGGAGTCTGAAGACCCGATGCTGAGCGACACGTCGCCGAACGCCGAGGAGTCGATGCTGGGTGAAGACCCCATGTTGCCCACAGATGAAGAAGATCTGGGTCTGGGCGTCTATAGCGCGGCTCTTGCACCTGAAGAGGCGGCGCAGGGGCTAAAAGCCTACGGCACTGGCGCTGGCGAAAGCGCAGAAGATGGAGGTGACCCCTTCGCAGAACCCGGCACCACCCAGGAGGGTCCGGTAGGTTTAGCGGCGTACCGGGCCGCCGGGCAAGAAGAAGTGCAAAACGGCTTGATGTCGTATCAAGCAACGCCCGGAGAGGAGAAAGGGGACAGAGCGTTTAATCAAGCCCCTGAACCCGCGCCACAGCCGGGTAGCGAAACGTCGCCAGAGACGTCTAGAATCCCTCAAGGTTCGTCGCCCGAAGTCGACAGATTGATGAGCGTCGGGATAGGGCTCGCCCAGGGCTCGCCGCAGCCAGCGCCAGCTCGCCCAAACCAACCCGCCAAACATCCCTACAAGGTGGGGGACAGCGTGATCGCCACCCTCCAGGTAGGCGTTGTAGCCGTGGACGGCACACCGCTGCCCGTTCTGGTGAGAGGCGACGACGGCAGCGTGTGGCAGGGGCAAGCCACGCTAACACCCACCGGACGCGTCGATATTCGTTTTAGCGACGTCGTAAAAGGCAACAAACAGCACCAGGTCAGCGCCGTAGCGCAAGCAGCTGACGGTTATCTCGGCCTGCCCGCCGAGGTCACCGAAACCACCCCGGCCCTAGCTAGTGATCTGGCTCGTGGGGCGCTACGGGGCCTTTCCGAGTATGTTCAGGCTTTGGGTCAACAGTCCGAGGTAAGGGTCGAAGGCAATACCCCGATCATCAGCCGGAACGCGCCCCCGCTCGAGGCAAACGTCGCGGGCAGCGTAGCCCGCTTGTTTGCCCCACCCGAGGGAGAAGGTCAGCAGGCGCTCGTACGGCTGGCCCAGGTACCTGCGGATACGAACGTCAGCGTCGTCGTGCTGTCGCAAATATTGACTGAAACTCAGTAAACAAAACCTAGCAGTTCGTTCTCGTTAGCGTCTCGCCGGTGGGGAGACGCTAACTATTTTGTCGGCGTTTGACGTCGGTTCTTAGTCGCCTCGCCTGGTCAAACGCATCGAGCCGCTCGAGATCGTTTTCGACGAGGTAGTACGCTGTATCTCTGATACTGGCACCGTAAACAGGGGCTAGCGCCGCCGCTAAACGCAAAAATATCTTTAGTGACAGCTGACCTGTTTTTTCTGCGCTGATAGCAAAGAGGTAGTTCAGACGGCGCTCGCTGATACCCGTTATTAAACTCAGGTCGACCTGGGAATAGTTCGATCTGGCAAAGAGCTGTTGGAACCGGTAAAAACTGATCGACTCCAGCAGCTCCTCTGGTTCCGTTTTCGCCGCGCCCCTCGCCAGAAAGCGTCGTTTAGCACGTTGGTTTCCCCCTTGCGTGTGCAGCGATTCCAGCTTGGACGTTGCGTACTCCCGAACGTCTTCAAAACTGTCGTACATCTCAGGTGGAACAAGATTGTTCCAGACCTGTGACGGTCGCATTCCTAAATAGCGAGCGAGCAGAACACAAAGCTGGAAAATCAGCAACAGTCGGGTGTCTCCGTGACCAAGCTCGAGCTTAGCCAACAGCTGCGTCGACACGCCAACGTCGTTAGCCATCTCAGCTCGACTCCGCAAGGCGCGTTCTCGCAGGCTGCGTAAATTGAGTGCAACAGCAGCAGGTTCCATTTCAGACATGAGAGTCACCATAAAAGGCCACGATGAGCAGTAATTGATTCCGTGAGAGGCAAACGTCAAAAGGACTGATAATCGTTACTCGCTACCGTGATCTCCCGCCTTATCGCCGTCCCACCGTAAGGCGTAGCGGTGAGGGTAACAGCTCCCGGCTGAACTTTTTTGCTGTCCCACAGGGCGCTGTATACGCCCTCCTTAACGTAGACCTTGGCCACGGGCCTATCGTCTACCTTAAAAACCACATTCGCCGGAGGGGTCTCCCCTACCGCTTCAACCCGCAACTCGACGGTGCCCGCGACGTTATCACCCTCACCTGGCGTGACCCAGGTAAGCTCTGGAGACACCTGAGTACACCCCATAAGTAGAGCAATAAGCAGCATGGAAATAACGTATCGGTGAGATGATGAGCGTTTCATATTTCTCCTATCCTATGCGTAAATGGGCTCGGTGGAAACGTACACGAGAAAATGACTGCGGTTGTAGCCATTCAGCCTTGGTCTTCGGGTGACGATAAAAGCGATTCGATTTCCGAAATCAGGCCGTCTACTCGTTCGCGGATTGAAACGTCTTCAAGCACCTTGGCCCGCTTTACCAGCTTCGGCAAGTGACGGACTCTCTCTTCTAGGGGTGAGCGGTGGGTTTGCGTTGGGGAGGTCTGCGCGTTCACTATCTCCATACGGACTTGGCTTACCGATAATTTTTCCTCGACTACGCGTTTTAGGAGTCGCCCCCGCTCGTTATCGTCTTTGATACGGGCTACTAGCACCGCTTTTGTATATTCCAACTTACCTCGTCGCAGAGGCGTAAGGACATCTTCCGGGAGCGTCAGTAGGGGCAAACGGTTGGCTACGAACGACGTCCAAGTCATCCTGGTCGTCGCCGAAAAAACATCATCTATCGTGGCGTAGTCCTTACCCATAACGTTATGGGTAGAATCGTTTTCTGAGCTACCCATAACGTTATGGGTAGCTCCACTTTTTTGCTCATTTTGTCTGGCATAGAGCAGCGAGACGATCTCGGCTTGCGTCTTCTCGAGCTTTAACGCCAAGAGTTCGAGAAGCGCCTCGGTCTCCTCGAGCGGATTGACATCTTCGCGTTGCAGATTCTCCGTTAATGCCGCTTCTCGAGCCTGCACGTCAGTAAGCTCTGCGATATAAACCGGCACACTCTCGAGTTTGTTTGCTCGCGCCGCCCGGAAACGCCGTTCACCCGCGACCAACTCGTACCGCTCATCCCCCAGAGATCGAACCAGAAGCGGTTGCAAGATCCCATACGCTTTAACCGAGGCGGTCAAGGCTTCCATTGCACCTTCGTCGAAATAACGTCTGGGTTGCGATAAAGGCAACGCGATTTGCTTGAGCGCCAACTGTCCACGCTCACTAGCCCGGTGCGTCACGGCTTCACGTTTCACCTGCTGCATGGCGTTTCGCAGGTTACTCCCCACTTTAGACGTCATGACAAAACCTCCAGAAGTTCTTCGGTTAACGCTATAACTTCACGGTACGGTGTTCGCCAATTCCAACCGCGATACGCTTGGAGCGTAATACCCTCGGCGGCGGCGTTGACGTGAGCGCTCGACTGACTCCACTCAGCTGCAAACACAGGCACACCTTCACTTTCCAACGCGCCACGCACCTCACGCGCCATCGTCGTACCCGGCAATTTACGGTTGATAAGGACCGCATAGAGAAGGTCGGGGTTGGCTCTCATTGCATCTTGAATGTTCGATACCGTGGTCTCCATCATCGACATCAGGTCAATGACTGAAGGTGTAACCGGTACGAGTGCGACGTGCGCCACCCGGAGACTTGCGTCCATGCGAGAAGATTGAAGAGACGGCGGTCCGTCGATCACCACGAAATCGTAGGGGAGACCGCGAGCAGCTAAAATCGTGGTGTCGGAGTCTGCGTAACGGACTTCGGCCGGATAGCTCTTGTCTCGTGGCGCTCGCTCGGTCCAACCACTAGACGAGCGTTGCGGGTCGGCGTCGAGAAGAAGCGTCTGACCGTGTTTTGCTAACTCGGCGGCCAAATTCACGGACACTGTGGTTTTACCCACGCCACCCTTCTGATTCACTACCGCGACGATTTTGATAAAATCTCCTCACCCGACTGCGATTCTTGCAAGAAGCCTTCTCGAGCCAAAAACTCAGCCAGAGCTTTGGAGATCACGGCTGTCTTCGAGGGGGGTATATTCTGCTTCTTAAGGTAAGCGCTCAGAGCTTCCTCGAGAATGGGGGAGAGGCGAAGGCTGGTATGCTTTGTCGACACGCCTATGTTGTAACACACGTCCCACATTTATTACAAGCCTTGCGGAGCCTTGCTCGGCATTATTTCACTATGGGCCAGGGGCGTCGTGTTGGCGAATATGTCCTGTCTGACACCAGCGGCATACAGGCTGCTGGATGTCACGGTTCAGGAACCTACTTACAAGATTGCTGTTCGCGTTCGTAGAGCTGAGTTAGCTCGTCCAATTCACGTTTAATGAGGTAGAAGGCGGTTTCTTTGATACTCGCTCCGTGAACAGGGGAGAGGGCGGCCGCCAGACGCAAAAAAACCCATAAAGACATGTTTCCTGCTCTGCTCGCGCTTATAGAGAAGATCTGGTTCAAACGGCGTTCGCTAACACCCGTTAGCCGGGCAAGCCCCGCTTGGGAAAAACGTGATCTAGCGTAGAGCTCCTGAAACCCGTCATAGCTGACGTGTTTTAAAAACGTCTGGGATTTTATTTGTGCTTCACCTCGTTTTAGAAACTTTTGCTTTGCGCTAAAACTATTTGGATGGTTCTCGGTGGTGTCAAGTTTGTCCGCCGCCTGGACGCTGATCTCGGTAAACTCATCGTATAGCTCTTCTGGAACGAGCTCATTAAAGACCACGCGAGGGGACGCCCCGAGGTACCTGGCCAGTACCAAACATAATTGGAAAATCGTCGATAGGCGAGGATTGCCCTGACCGCCTTCTAATTTGACAAGCAGCATGACAGACAACCCAAGGTCGTCAGCCATTTTAGACCGGGTTCGCCCTGCGCGCGCACGCAGGGTTTTCAACTCTAAAGAAATGCGTCTTGCTTCAGGCATAAAGTCTTTGAAGGAAAAGGGGAGAGCAGTCCACAAATTCAAAAATATCATAAGCGAGCGCAAAGTTATCACTTGCTAGCCTCTCTCCATCAATTGCGAAAGCTCATAGAACGGCCGTGCCGTCTTCGGACTTGCGAAGAATACAATTATAATTGGTACGCTCTTACAACTTCCCAAAGGGCTGTAGATACCCCTTTTAGAAGTTGAATAGTCAATCTCTAAAACTGGCGTTGACTACTCCGTCACAGCGGCAGAAAACGTTGTCGGATTTAGAACGCCATCAATCAGCTGTTTGACAAAGCTGTCTATATTTTGGGCAAGTGGCAGCATAACGTAGGCAGCGTTCGACTGTGGAACAACACCAAACTCGTTATACACCGCTCGTGCACGTCCCATATGACCAGCTTTCACTAGGCCGTACACCAAACTTGCAGCTGATATTGCGGGCCTCCAGTAATTAACCTCACCGTAGGTGGTCATCAAAACAGTCTTTTTGTGACGACCCCCTCCCGGGTCCGATTGGACGAAGGATGCTCCAAGTCGATAATCGAAATCCATACTGCGTAAGGCAAGTTCCACAGCGTATGTCGGTGGAATTAGCTGGTCGTAAATCCGGTTCTTATTACCTACACGCAAAACAGCAGCCACACCGGGGCGAAGTTCGTATATAGGGTCTGGCATTACAGCACCATAGGCGGCGGCTACAGGACACCAGTGAATAAGGCGCTCAGCTAATCCTTCCGGAGACGCAAAAGGCGGCTGACGCGCAGCAACAAAAACGTTACGAAGTTGATCCTCGAGTGGTTGCAAAACAACATCGGGATAGGCCAAATTTAGCGCAAGTTCTAGGTTCAGGCCGAGCCTGAGCAGACGCAAGTCGAACCACTGATGGTCCATCACCTTCAGTCCAGCAAGCATTATGTCGCTCTCTCTCGGTCGTCCCAAAAGAGTGTAAGCTTTTCCGACAACCCACCTTCCCATGTATCGTGTCCAAGTATCCTTTAATTCGTTTTCCTCCTTCCAGAGGCCAATTGCACGGCAAAGCAAATCGGTACGCTGGTCTAGCGTGTGACTAGAGCGAGGAAGACTTAAATATTCGACGAGACACTTCAGCGACTCTACAAGCTGGGTCTCAGCGGGATTTCCCGAACCAGATTGAATGATTTCACCATCTAGACCACCTAAGCCGAGGATCAACTTTTGACGTTGTAGTTGGGCAGCGTTAATCTTGTGTGGATCTGGACTACTCGCAAGCTGTTTTTCAAGCGCAGACAGAACGCCTTCGCGCTGACCGAGCCGCACGAGTGAAGTAACCTCGAGAAATTCCAAAAATCGTCGATTGGTTATTGTTTGATTCGCGTCGTTAATACCCTCACGCGTCATCGCTACGCTATCGGCAACTTTACCGCTCGTAAGCGTAAGTGACACAAGAAGTGTTTTCGCCCGAGCAACTGCAAAACCGATGCCCAACCGATCAGCCCAATAATAGCTAGAGGATGCCTCTCTGGCAGCTTCAGCTTTCTTGTCTTGCAAAAAAAGCGCCGCCCCAAGGGCTATACGAATGGCACATTCGACTTCCCTCGAAAACTCATCTTTGGCGTTGGCAAGCAGGTCAGCCCGCAGCCCTTCTAGCATCGGCTGCAAATAAAACGCTGGCGCATCGTAGCGTTGATGCTGTCCCGAGCGGGCCGTAATCCGCATGTAACTGTTGAGGGCTTGGGCGTAGGCTTCAATACGGATGTCGTCAACCTGTAAACATTTCTGTATGAGTTCTTCCCGCTTGTCTTCCAGATGTCCTTGATATGCCACTACCAGCTGCCGACAAAGTGACATATTGGACTGACACAACGATAACTCGCTCAAAAGTGTTTCAGGTTTGTCACCCTCGCGTATCCGCCTAGTCAGCCACCCATGAAATTTTCTAGGCGACGCCAGCTCAGGGAAGCTGACCACTCCGGCCCATCATCCATCTGTCGAAATTTCATCCAGACAGCAACTCCGCGGGGTCAAGTTATCGTTACCGTCCTCACGAACCACGCTGCCCGTAAACGCCACCGAGCCCACGACTGCTGCAACAATCAGCAAAGCTGAAACTAAAGCTTTTTTCACGGTGTCACCTCCGTCAAGAACTTTAGCATACATTGTTATGCGAGGTCGCGCATAAACTCTAGCTCAAAAACACCCGCCGCTTGCTCGATGTCACGCTTCCGAAAAGGAAATTGTATGTCCAGCTCAGCAAAGGTTTCTTGAATCGTTCGTTTACGCCCGTAGCTCAACACACGTTCAAAACGCTCGATCATGGCTTCAGGCTCTTCACGATAGTGACCAAGGAACAGCAACGTGCCGAGCCACGATATGACGTATTCAATGCTATAGAAAGGTTGGCAAAAAACAAGTGATTGCTGCCAACCTTTATTTCGGTACTGTTCATGAGCTGACCACTCTACGCCCTGATCGTTTTGGAATCCTGACCACGCTTCGTCGAGTGCCTCCACTGAAGGTACGTCCTCCTGTGTGTAAAGCCAGTGCTGAAAGCGCTCGATGCCTTCAATGTTCCGAAACTTTTGAAGGACTGTACTGAGAACAAAAAGATTAAACTCCCCACGCTCTACCCGGTTCATTGTACCGTTTGAAACGAGATATTCACTCGCCAATGTCTGAAACGTGTAAGCAGCAAACTCACAAATTTCTTGACGAGGGAAGGCTTCGAACGAAAGTGCCTTACGGCTCGACAAAGCGTAATGGACGGCGTGTCCAGTTTCATGAAGCATAACCCGAAGGTCTCCTAAGCTCCCCGTACCGTTACACGAAACTAACGGCTCAGCTTGCGGCGTGAGAACCGTTGCAAAGTTTCCCCCAGCTTTATTTGGTCGGTTCATGAGGTCGATATGACCTTTGCGAATCATATCTCTGACAATGATAGCGAAGTTGGGTGACAGCGCGCCAAACGCCGACTCAATCGCATAAAGATAGCCTGCCTCGTCGAATCTGTGGTTTCCGCCGCTTCGAGTTTGAATAACGTCCTGGTCCCAAGGACGTAACTTGTCTACTTTGAGTCGCGCCGCAAGATAGGTGGAAAAACGTTGCTGAATGCCTGAAAACGCAATATGCAGATCGTGTAACCAGTTTATAGAATCTTCGGGTGTGTAGTCCGTACGGTATCTGTCAAGCCACCTATACTCGAGGTAATTCTTTGCTCCGGCACTTTTAGCAATCTCTCGACGCAACCCCACTGCTTTTAGAAATAACCCATCTATCGTGCTGTAGTCGTCAGCCAAACGTTTTTCGCGTTGAAGCCAGAGATGGCGACGTTTCTTTCCTTCTGGCTCACTATTGATACGTGCTACTACGGTTTGCATAGTGAGTGGTTCACCCAATAAGACGTGCTGTTTTGTAACGGTACGCGTGTACGTATCGCAGATTGTGCTTACCTGAGCTTCTAGCTGCGACGTGTTCGCGTTTTCCGGATCCGTCTCAAGATTCAGGCGTTTAAGAATGCGTGCGTACCGTTCATCTCTAGGCTTCCAAGCTATCGCCTTGGTAGCGAGCTTTTGATATCTTGCCTCGAGCTGAGGTTGAAGTTCTTGTCGCACATAGGTGTAGTGCGCTTTAGCTTGTTCATCGTCAATATTTTGGTAGTGGCGATACAAAGAAAGCAAATACGCCGCACTACACGGCTTCATTGCGTCACTCCAGGTTACAAACCAGGTCTCGTCAACAGGCAGGTTAGCAAGCCGGTCGAGCGTCAATAGAGCCTTCGTCCATGCTAGATTTTCTTCGTGAAAGCTTTGCATATTAAAACCATAGTACAAACGCTACCTGTAATTGCAATCTTAGTTATAGCTGGCATCAATGTCGCGCTCGTCTTCCGTTACGATTTGTCCGCCTGGCACGGTGGGGGGTTTGGAATGTTTTCATCGCTTGATCATCATTCAAGCAGGTTTATCCGGGTTACGGTGAAAACACCGCAAGGGGTCCGGCGACTCGATTTGGAAGTGTACAAAGACGAGGTAAAGAGACTTAAAAATCTGCCGACGCCTGCTCGGCTGAGTGCTTTCTTAAACAGCTTGGCTTGCACAGCTCAACTGCCTGCCCAAACTTCAACGGTCACGCTCTCGTACTACAAGCTTGACTTTGACCGTAAACCGCTGAAAGCAGAAAAATGGTGGGAGGGGCGGACGAATGGATGTGGATGAGCAAATAGCGTCACGTCCCCTTTATCTAATGCTGCTAACTACGTGTGCGTTTTACGCTACCGGGGATTGGGCTATCGCGTTGCCGTTCGTTTCAATTCTTGCCGCTGGCATACTTTATGAGCGAATCCTTACCCATTGGTTTTTCTGGACGCTCATCACATGTCTCTTGGGCAGCGCAATCGGACGTCTCTGGCTCAGCGAAGGCAACCACCTTTTCCTTCTGTTTTACCTTAGCCTCACCGCTCTCATCGCCTCACACACCAGCACACCGAGAGTCGTGTTCAGGTGGAACGCTAGACTAATCATCGGGTTGGTGTTTGCACTGGCAACTTTTTGGAAGTTGATCTCGGAAAGCTATCTCTCCGGTCAATTCTATACCTACCTTCTCGTAATAGATGACCGGCTTGGTGCGATAGGGTTGCTTTTTACTGAACTTACAAGGCAAGATATTGCTACAAACCGACAGGCTGTAGCAGGCGTGCTTGACGCTCCAGTACAGCTGATAACCTATCCCAAAATCCGAATTCTTGCCATGATTATGACGTGGTTGACCTTTATAGTCGAAGCTGCACTAGCGGTTGTCTTCCTAGTTGACACTACGTCGATCCAACGGTTACGTTCGCCCCTACTACTTACATTTTTGGTTGGGACATATACAGTTGTTCCAGTCCCCGCATTTGGTATGGCGCTTGCGTGTCTGGGTTACGCGGAGACCAGTTCCAAAACTTATCAAAACCTTTTTCTGGCAGCCTTCATCATCATGCCACTTACGGCACTCAGGTACTACCTGCTACCAATATAAAAGTCTGAGAAAAAAATGTGTCGCTCTCATATCGGACACAAAATACGTTCGTGACGTTTAATACACGAATTCACCTTGAAATCCGCGCGGATTCGCTCGGAGAGTTGCTCTCTTATGTCGATTACGTGTCGGACAGGGTTTTAGCAGACAGTTTACTGTAGAGCAGAAACCAGGAGTCAGGGGCGAACTGGAGACTCGCGTAAACAAGGATTATGATTCCGAAAATGAAGGGAAACTCGTTTTACAGTTGAGGTCGCGTGACCCACCCAGCACACCTGCTTTGACTCAACTGCCTGGACCGGGCCACCTGGTTTTCCTGGCACGAAGCTGAGAGCGAGAGGATGGGTACGTCTACAAAGCCCGATCGGACCACACCGAACCCACATCGTAAGACGCTTCTGATAATTGACCGAACAACCTAGAAAGCGAGGGGAAAAATGAACACGACCTGTTCAGTAGCAAAATCACTTCAGAACCTTGGTAAATTCAAGTCTCTCCGAATTGATCCCCCACCTAACTTCGTGGCGGCGTTGGGATGCCTTTGTTTAACAGAATATATCGCTTTTTATCCCGACATTTCCGGCAACTCTATCGTCTACGACAATGGCATTTGGGAAGATGAAGTTGACACCGAGGTATGGTCTAAGTGGACGTCACAACCCGGCGTCGCCAAACAACTCAAACATATCGAGGCCTCAGCTGAATCCGCCAGTTTTCACGCTCTCATCATCAACGTGGATACTTACGATCTTTACGAAGCCGATGAAGAGCTCGCCCGCGACTTTCTTTACAAGCACTACATCACCACGAAAGGGTTGCACCTTGTCTAGATATTTTCGATCTCGCAAAATAGTATATCTTTGGTTTGTGATGTGTTAGGCTAGGCACACTTTTGGAGTGGTATGCCAGAACCTGCGCTACGCCGGACGTAGCTGAAAAGTACAAGAAGAAAATCCCGGTTGTTGGAAGCAGCCAGGATTTCAGAAAAGATTTGGACTTGTGTCCCAGACGAACTAGTAACGTCAGGATACAGCGTCCAAGAGGTGTCGTCAACTGTTTTGACACAAAGGATGCGACTATGAAGAATCTGCCTTTTGCTGGCGGAGCATTACGGGATCGTTTTACCGCGTCGCCAACGTGGTACAAGCGAGTAGCGAGATGATCGGGCAACAAGCCGGTACGAACACGCGGCCGGACTCACAGGCGTACCAGCGAATCTTTCACGGCCTTTCCGAGAAACGCAAACTTGAGCTTACACGCGTTGTCGCTGGGATGACCCAGACCCAGGGTAAGCTTGCCGCGCAGTGGTGGCTCGAGCAACAACTCGACGCCCATATATCTGATGAGGCCCAGTCGAAACCATTCAGTAGGGCATTAGATGGCCTTCAAGCTGAGGATACCGCCTACCTTGGTCGCACTGCCGATGAAACCGAATGCGTTACCCCGAACCGGGAACGGCTCGTCGCTCAAGCGCCGACGACACTAACCGTCTTGTCGCCGGAGCAGCAGGCGTACAGAAGCGCTGTCAAGAAGGCTGAGCCGTTCACCCAAGAGCAGCTGAAGAACGTATCAGCGGCCCTCACCCCCCAAAGTTGCAAGGTCTTCGAGTTCGTCCATCTGTACGCGTGTTCCCACGCCCTGAGCAAGGGGCAGTGCCTTAAGGCTTTTCAGATCACTTTCTTTCTCCCTGCCGAAACGATCCATCTCGCCACGGGCGTCCCGACGCGAACCGTCTACGATGCACTCAGACGAATTAAGGCTATGGGGCTGATCGACCACAGGGGTCACGTCGTTACCCTCGCAGGCTACGGCAACCGTTGTGACGGCACGATCTTTGCAGTCAAGCTCGAAGCCTTACGCGACGGTGCAGCGCGCGTCACTTACGATGACTTGAAGGTCGACGACTACCGCAACTTGGGTGAGGACATTGCCGCCGAGCGAACGGTATACCGTATTGCACAGTCAGAAACGTGGGCTGATGACATAAGGAGTAACCTTTGTAGACTACTGAGCTGGATAACCAGTAAGTGTACACAGACCTGGAATGAAGAACTCTCTAAACCCCGTTCTATGACTATGCAAGCCTCGAGTAAGCTCGGTCTCGAGGCTGTTTTAGAGGTAACTACGGGACCTGCGGCCACCCGGGGTCAGCGTATCGGCGCGGCGGCGACCTCTATCGCCGGAGCCCTTGGAGATCAGCATTCACTTGCGTTCTGGTGGAAGTTTTGCGACCGACTCGCTTCTCTGGCAGAGGACGGCTCCCACGACTATTCAGCCACCGTCATCGCTTGTATGCAGCGCGAGATTGCCGCCAGGACCGAAGGCTTTGCCCGAAATGCCGCAGCCCTCTTTGTCTCACGTCTGCAATGTTCGGGCATCTATGGAGAGATTATGCCTTTTTAATAAGGAGTCACGGGACAAAGTTAGACGTGCTCATCAGGTCTCTGCTGGGTATATATCATCTGCGCCGCGTCTCTCTAGTTATGGATGGCTACCTAACGAAGAACTATGGATAGCGCGCCGAGCGCGCACCTCAGCAACTAAGGAGGTGCTATGGTTCCTACTATATCAACTAAAGGGTTTCGCTGCTCGGTCGACGAGGTTGTTTTTTCCAACCGGCGCGACGGTTACGCGCAGCTCGTCTCACTCGTCGGCTCCCGTGAGGCCGTCAAAGCCATTTGGGCGCGGCTGATGAAAGGCGAAGCGGCGTACCTGAATAACGGCAGCGAGAGCCGCCCCGTCCGGATCAACAACCAGGCAGGGGCCAAGCTCTTGACCGAACGCCTGCCCTCGAGCGCGTTCCACGGCCTTTTGCTCTCAACCACCCTGCTCAGCGGCGGCGAAATGGTGCTTTGCGAAACCGAAGACGAGCTGCCGAGCCGTCTGTATCAACTGCTTACGCGGCGACTGCACCTGCCGCTGCACGAAGCGTGGAAAGACTGGTTGTGGACGTACGCCCTCGAGTCGGGGTCGCTAAGCGAGCTCACCACCATGCGGCTGCACGCCTATGAGGTGTCGCTCACCGTCGACGACTTCGAGAAGGCCGTGCGCGTGGCGCTGGTCAACAGGGAACTACCCGAGATCGAGGTGCGTTATGCGGCTTGAGGGTCAATCCAAAGCAGGCTTTTATCCCACTCCGCTCCCCGTGGCCCGGATGATCGGGTCGTGTCTGGTAGCGGAATCCAACAGTCATCTCCTAGACCCCTGTTGCGGTGAGGGGACGGCGCTCGAGCACGTCCGTCTTACGGTGCAGGGACGGGGCAGGCACACCACCCACGGCGTCGAACTCGAACAGGGCCGCGCTGAACAAGCCATGCTCGATCATGTGCTCGTCGGCGATTCGCTCGGAGCCCGGTGCCGGGGCGGGGTGTCGCTACTGTACCTCAACCCGCCTTATGACCAGGCCGACGGCAAACGGCTCGAGCTGAGCTTTTTGTGGCGCTGGCACCGCGCGCTGCTCCCCGGCGGCGTTCTGGTCTATATCGTCCCGGAGAAGTACCTACCCGAGTACGCCGCTACCCTCACCGCGCAGTTCGCTGACCTAGCGATCTACCGCTTTCCGGATGAACACTACGACACCTTCAAGCAGGTCGTGGTGTTCGGCGTTAAACGGGCGGGGGCGTCGTATCCGTCTCCCTTACCCGAGGTTGCGGGCGACCTTGCCCAGGGGTGCGTCCACTACACCGTCCCCGAGAGTAAAGGTACCCCCCAGCTCTTTCTCAGTGGGCAAGACCCCGAGGCGCTGGTGGCCGAAGCCAGAACCAGAGGCTGCTGGCAACGCGCGTGGGATTTGCTAAACCCACCCGACCCCCAAGCGTTTCGTCCACTGCTGCCGCTTAGAAAGGGCCACGTGGCGCTGATCATGGCGTCGGGGCTGCTGAACAACTGCGTGGTCGAAGCGCAGGGACGCAGGTTGCTGGTCAGAGGGCGGGTCAGTAAAGAGGTCGTGCAGTACGACGAGCAGGACGACAAGGGTGTCAAGCACATCGAACGTGACGTCATCAAAACCGAGCTCACGGTGCTCGATTTGGGTACGGGTCAACTGATCAAGGTGTCGTAAAGGGGCTACGTCTCAGCGACCTGGTATCGACTACACTGGGCCGATGAAGCCCTACCGCGACGACAAGGCGATGTTGTGCGCGCATCTTTCTAGCTTGCGGCACGAGCGCGGCATCACCGCTCACAATGGGCGTGAAGGTGTGGAAGGTCAACCCGCTTCTTACCCACATTGCCAGCGCCTCCGTCGTCTCGACCTGCTCATCAGCAGGTATGAGGTGCGGTTTAAAGGGCTCGAGCAGCGCACCCCCGAAAGGTGGGACAATTCATGAACACCCTCTTGCGGGCGCTCGAGACGACGCCACTCAAACACCGGTTGCTCCCCAGCTACACCGGCCCACGCAGCGTGAGCGTGGTGACGCATCCGGAACAGGCGGACGTTTTGGCAGTAGAGGTGCGCTTGCCTGAAGACACTGACGTAGCGGTCGCATCATCTCTCGAGGTGGATGGTCAGCAGATTACCGTGATCGTACGGCACGACTACAGACCGATCCGGGCGCTTGCTCACTAAACGCCAAGCCCAAGCACGAACGCACCCCGGTAGCCGATGCCGGGATTTCTTTTGGAAACCCTTATGGACATGACTGAGATGCAACCCCGCGTACAAGCAGCTGCTCTCCGGCTGTGGCGATTCGGGTTCGGCAGTCGTCGCGGCGCAAGACGGCGCGCTTTTGGGCCTGCTCTACGCGGGTAACGGCGTCGAGACCTACGCGTGTTCGGCGTCGGGGGCGCTGAGCGCGCTCGGAGCGACGCTGGCCGTTTGAGAAACGCAGCTTGCAGCTGCAACGAGGTGGGAGAAAGGGGCCAATATGACCACCACACCCACCCTGATCGACTCTGAAATGCCGCTCGCCGAGTTTTTGGAAACCCATAAAGCAGGTATTACCGACGCAGTGAGAGCCGCGTTCCCGCCGCTCGTAGAGCGCGCCGTGCCTATCCCCGAGCTGTTGCGCCGTCCCCTCGGCAAACAAGACGTGGCGATCTCCGCTTGCGCCCTGTCCCTCAACGAACACCGCAACACCGTGCTGGTCGGCGAGATGGGGACTGGTAAAAGCTTTTGCAGCATCGCGGCGGCCTACCAAGCCGGAACCCAGCGAGTGCTGGTCATGGCACCCCCGCACCTGGTCGAGAAATGGGCGCGCGAGGTTCACCAGACCCTTCCCGGCGTGAGAACCCGAATCCTCGAGTCGATGAGTCAGGTCGAGGCGCTACGCTTCGAGGTCGGTACCGGTCCGCTGTTTGCGATTCTCTCCCGAGAAAAAGCCAAGCTCTCGCACAGTTGGCGTCCCGCCTACGTCGAGCGCAAGCGGTTTGTCACCGGTGAGGGACGGCCATACGCCTATACCGTCCCCAGCTGCCCGCGGTGCGGCGAAGTCCTCGAGACCGAGGAGGGACTGCTCGAGCACGACGAACTGGCGAAGACCAAGCATAGCTGTGACGCGTGTGGTGAACACCTCTGGCAAGCCGAACCGGTGCCGAGACGTTTTGCGCTGGCGCACTACATCGTCAAACGGCTGCCGGAGTTCTTTGATTTATTAGTAATTGATGAGGCGCACGAACTTAAGGGGGGTGGGACGGCCCAGGGCATTGCTGCCGGGGCGCTCGCAGCGGCCATACCGCGGACGCTGGCCCTGACGGGTACGCTTTTCGGCGGCTACAGCTCGAACCTCTTTTACCTGCTGCAACGCTTTTCTCCGGAGATCCGCGCGTCGTACGGGTACAAAGAAGAAACGCGCTTCGTCGAGCACTTCGGCATTATGGAACGCTCTTACCGCGAAGACGCCGACGGCGAAGATGGGCGCGTCAGCAAACGCAGGCGGACTGCAACCGTCCGGGAACGTCCCGGTTTGTCCCCGGCACTGTTGCCGCACCTCTTGTTCAACACCGTGTTTTTACGGCTCGCCGACGTAGCCGAGCACCTGCCGCCTTACCACGAAGAGATCGAGATCCTCAAAATGACCCCGGAGCAACAAGAGGTTCATCAGGCGTTCAGAGACGACCTTACCGCCGAACTAAAAAGGCAACTCGCGTGCGGCAGCAAAAAGCTTCTGGGGGCGTACCTTCAGAGCCTCTTGCACCACCCGGACACTCCCTGGCGCGAGGAGGCGGTCTACAGCCCGGATGAGAAGGGCGTCCCCCGCTTGGTGGCCCACGCCGAAGCGCTAGACGCAAGCGTGGTCTATCCCGAGGAAAGGCGGCTGATCGACACGGCTCTGAGCGAGAAGCGCCGGGGTCGGCGGTTAATGGTGTTCGTGCAAGGCACCGACCGGCGCGACATCACCGGGCGGCTCAAGACCTTGCTCGAGCGTGAAGGGCTCAAGACCGCCGTGCTCAAGAGCAAAACGGTGTCGGCTAAAAAGCGGGAGGCGTGGGTTGAACGTGAAGTCGAAAAGGGTGTAGAAATCATTATCTGTCACCCGCGGATCGTGCAGACCGGTTTGGACCTCATCGCCTTTCCGACGCTGATTTTTTACCAGGTCGAGAGTTCGGTCTATACGCTGCGGCAAGCGTCACGGCGAAGCTGGCGGATCGGGCAGGAGCAGCCGGTCAAGGTCGTCCACTTCGCCTACGAAGAGACGATCCAGATTCAGGCGCTGAAACTCATCGCCAAAAAAGCCCAGGCGTCGCTGGCACTCGAGGGCGAAATGGTCGAGGGTGGTCTGGCCGGGATGGCTGAAGACGATCTGATGCTCAGCCTGGCAAAGAGCCTCATCGCAGGTGACGAAGAGGGTGGCGTTGTCAACCTAAGCAGCGCGATGGGGGACGAAGACGACTTCATCACCGAACTGCCGCCACGCGCGCAAAGCATCCTCGAGGTGCTCGACGACCTGTTCGGCTCACCCACGCCTGAAGCCGTACCCGTTTACGCTCTGGACGAGGTGCGTAAGTCCAACCCCGCCCTACCGGTCGCCACGCTGACCTTTACCGACGCGCCGGTACTGCTGGGAGATAAGGGGGGCGGCAGGCGTAAGAGGGTCGCGGCCGGAGTGGGACTGCTGTTTCCGGAGTTGATGGGGGCTTAAACGTCCCCCTTATACTTGGAGGTCAGGAAGGACGTGTCCCAGAGCTTAGAGAGTGCGCTCGAGCTGATTGCAGAGCGCGCCCAAAATGACCCCGAACTCGCCGTGGCGCTACGCACCCTGCTCGAGGGGGTACTGGCGCAGCTGCCTGATCCCGCACCCCGACTCGAGCCTGAACCCGAACCTATCTGGGACGAACCGGAGGCGACAGAAGAACCCACCGGCAACCAGCCTGACTACGCCGAGTGGCCCGATCTTGACAAGGTGGCGATCAACCTCGGCCTCAAATCCAGGGCAGCCCGCTGGGTCGCCGAGCACGGCTATACCGAGGAGAGAGCCGCGCTGAGCGAACGTTACGCGCTGATGGATGATGCCCGCGCTTCAGGCAGCTTTTTGTGGATGTTCGACCGCAACCGCGTCGATCCGTACGCGACCGCTGCGCTTAGAGAAGTAGCCGAGCTATACGCTTTGACGGCGCGCGCTCTGGCCTTCTGGCAAACTGCTGGGGACACCCCCGACGAACGGGACGCCGATAAGGTCATGGCTGAAACGCAAGCAGCGTTGCGTACGGCCGCCTTCACCACGGGCGGCTGGTACGACCCCGACCAGTTCGCGCTCTTTACCGCGCTCCGGCTCAGTGCTCAGGCGTCGAGAACCTTTTTACCGCAGCTCAGCCGGGACTACCAGCCCTTGGGTGTGAACGTGCTCACCGCACGTCTGGACGAACTCGAGGAAGCTCGAGCGCAAGGAGAAGCCCAAGCCAGGTCGGTCGGGCAAACGCGCAACAAGCTTTGCTATCACGTCTCGCTGGTGGTTAAAGACCCCGGCGACCGCGCGCAGTGGTTCAAAGTCGATGAGGCGACAAGGGAGCTGCACGCCCTGAACGACGACGCGCAAGAGCTGCTGGCGTCGCTACAGGGTTTCGTGGTGCCTGAAACGTTACCGGAACTGGCGGCGTCTCTGGCAGTCGAGGCCGCGCCATCACCAAAAGCCGAGCCGAACCTGACGGATACGCCGAGCGAGAGCATCAACCGGGCTCGAGACCTTTTGCGCGGGCGAGAAGTCGTGATCATCGGGGGTGACGAGCGCAAAGAGGCGGTGACGCAGCTCTCTAATGCGTTTGATTGCCGGGTTCGGTGGCTAGAGACGGCCCCGCACACCTCGCTGTCGGTGCTCGAGCCTGCGATTACCGACGACGTGGCAGTCGTCTTGCTGCTGATCCGCTGGTCGAGCCACGTCTACGGCGAGCTGGTCCATATCTGCAAAGCTCGGGGCGTGCCGCTGGACCGGCTGGTCGGGGGCTACAACCCGAACCGGGTGGCGCATGACGTGCTGGAGCAGGCGGGGGAGCGGCTCGAGCATTTCTTAAGCCACACCGACCCAACCATAAACACAGCCAGCCTGACCCTAAAACGACCACGCCCCGCAGGGCGTGCAGTTGGGGTGGCGAAGGAGGCGTTATGGCCTTAAGAGGAGTCCGATGAAACCTGAAGTGTTAATCGTCGTCAGTGGTGGCGTGGTCGAGGATGTGGAGGCCAACCTGCCGGGCATCGAGATCACGATCAACGACACCGACCAGCAAAGGGTAGGTGAACCCTACACCAGCACCTTCAAGGCCAGTTGCGTCACGCCTGACGGGGGGCAGCCCGGTACACCGCTGAGCGAAGCCGAACTCGAGCGGTTCGACCGGGAGATGCAGGGCAATTTCGAGAGTGCAAAAGACGCCGTGCAGGTTCTTTTACACCTCATCTCGCACACCCCGGCAGCGGCGGCAGCGTTTAGAGCGTGGTTGGAGGGCGCTGAGCAGGATTCGGCAGCACAGAATCCGGACGACAGCGATTGGGACCGAGAGGGACACCGGTCGGGGGATGACCTTCACACGACTGAAACGGACTACTGATGGGTACCACCCTTGTCCACACCCTGAAAGAGATCACCCGGAGCGACGCGGCGGCGAGGCGTTTCGGTCCCTGCATCCTCGAGGCCGACATCGACGTGCGCGACGACGGCGTTTATATGAACGTCCGCGACTATTCGCTCGGCGAAGACTACACCCTGGTCGGCTCTGCCGCCCTCCGCATCGAAAACGGCAAGCTGGTTCTGGTCAGCTCATCGAACGAGCAGCTCGACGTCGGCGGCGGTGACGAGTCCCGCAGCGACGTGTACGACCCGGAGGAACCCTACCCGAGCGAGCGCATAGAAGCCCAGGAGGAGCGCCGAAAGTTTTTGGAGGGTGTTGCCGAAAGCCGCAATACCGACTTTGACTACACCAGCCGCTGGAAAAATGACCCCTCGGCTGGCGGCCTCGACTTTCAAGACGAACTCGTCAACTCTCATGGCGCGCACTTCCACTTGTGGATTCCTGAGAGCGACCCCGACACGGAGGCCGACCTGCTCCAAAGGTCATTAGAGACGTTGCGGTTTAACCGTGACGTGATCGACTGGAGTTGGGACTATATCCCCGAGGAGCGTGCGCCGTGAACTATATTCTTATCCCTTGCACGTCATCTGCTCCCGACCGCGCCCACGACGCTGTTGTTCTCGAAGTCGATAAGTCTTTGCTCGAGACGCTAAACGCAAGGCGGCGTGCTTTTGAGGGCGTAGCTGACCCCACGCTTTTCGCCTACGAATACCTGGGCGGCCCCGTCCACTATTTCCGGTTCGACAACGAAGATGGCAGCGTAAGCGACCTCGACAGCCCCAGCGAACTAGTTGCACTTAGCGAGCACCTAAAGGATTGGGAGCTGAGCGGAGGATGGCACCTTGAAGATGCCCCCAACGTCTACCTCAAGGTGATCGCCGAGGGCTTCTTCTACACCTGGGACGGAAGACGTGAAAAGCACGGACCGAGCGAGATCTACGAAACCGAGGTTTTTGATCTAGCCCACCTCAGAGCACTGTACTGCCCTACGATGTCCCTATAACCCCAAAGGAAGAACCGACGACAGATGCAGGTAAGTCGAACCCCTGCGGTACGTTCTGCCCGTACATAGGAAAAGTGTAGTTAGGACTTTACACGTACATCAACGGCCATGACCGCCCCTACCTGGCAGCAAGAAAAGGGCATTTGAGGGTGACTATCTTTTGCGAGGGAACAACCGAGCATTAGCCCACGTCCAACGCTTTGAATACTGCATCTACCGGATCGTTATAGAAAGCGGGCTGAAACTTAATGAAAAGCTCTGGCGGCACCGTCACCAAATCTTTAGCGTTGGCCGCGGGTACGAGCACCCGTTTTGCCCCTACGTCTAGTGACACCTGGAGGCTCGAGGCTAAGTCGTCCACAGGTGAGGTAGTGCCGCCCAGCGTCATGTTGCCGAGCGTGGCGGCCTGCGTCTGGACACCCTTGCCGAGAGCGGCTGAGCAAAAGGCGACAAAAAGTGCAAGCGAGAGGCTATCGGGGTCTCCGGCCCCTTGCTGGTCGGCGATATGAAGCAGATAGTCCTTGGTGTCGAGGCCGATGCTGCCACTGACGTGGCTGCTGTTCGCCCGGAAATAGTTCCAGGCGATGTTCACCGCGTCCCGGACACCACTGTGGGCAGCGACGCCGGTGCGAACGAGCTTCCCGGTACCCGGGACTGCCTGTACCTCGAGCTTATAGAGGCCGATCATGTCGCTCGCGCCGCGGCTGATCAGGTACACGTGTCCCGGCGGCAGCGGCTCCGCGCCGATCAGCTTGCCCCCGCCCTGCTCGGGCAGCGAGACGAAATGCTCTTCCAAGGTCTCGTTGTCGTGGTACGAAAAGTGGACGTCGTAAAACTCCATGCCGCCGAGCTTTTTGAGCTGTTCCTTGACCCGCCGCCGCACCTTGAGGGCGTACTCGAGCGCGGCGCGCACCTCCTCTTTGCCGAAATTGCCGTCCGGATGGAGCATCTTGAGAAGTCCCGAGGTGGTTTTTCTAACCGCCTGCACGTCGCGCTGCTTGAGCTGGTTGCCGAGCTTAAAGTATCGGTCGATAGCGTCGGCAAAACTGCGTTTACGCATCTCGCGGAGCCACTCGGCGAGGTAATCGGTGATAAAGCCGTACTGCTGGGTGAAGTGCTTGGGGCTGAACTTGGGAATCTCCCAGCCGGGGATGTAGGCGTGGAAGCGGTCCAGGAAGGCGGTGTCGATCATCGCTTCGGGAAAGGGGGCGAACAGGTGCGAGGTCTTGACCAAACTTTCGATGCTTTGGTTGACGTTGCCGATAAACACCATCGAGGCGTACGCAGGGATCTCAGCTTTGCCCCGCGAGAACGAGCCCGACGCCATGTAGTCCTTCATAATCTGCACGCCGTCTTTGTCCTTAAAGCTGATGCCCGCCACCTCGTCGAAGGCCACGACGTCCCAGAGCCCGACGAGCCCGACCTGGCGGCGAGCCATGTTGTAAAAGAGGTTTGCTACCGTCGTCTGCCCACCCGAAACCAGCACGGCGTTGGGCGAGACCTCTTTGTAGAGGTGCGACTTGCCCGTCGAACGTGGCCCCAGCTCGCACGAGTTGTAGTTGTTTTCGCACAGGGGGATCATGCGCGCCAGCAGGTGCCACTTTTCGTTCTCGGCGAGGGTGGTCGGCTCGAGCCCCGCCGAGCGCAGCAACGCGTCGATCCACTCCGCTGTAGAGAAAGCGGGGCGGCCCTCAAAGATCTCGGTCATATCGAGGTTGGGCATCTGAATCGGCTTGAGGCTCGCCATTACAAAAGGGCTGGGTTTATGCGAGGCGTCGTACTCGAGCTGCAAAATGCACCAGATACCGCCCCCCAAGAGCTTCTCGTTGTTCATCACCGTAGCCGCGTCGACCTCGATCCCGACGATACCGAGGTTCATCAGCGCCGCTTCGTAGACGTCGGCGCGGTCATTTAGGGTTACGCTTACCCGGTCGATCACGGTAAAACGTCCCTGTTCGCGGATACGACTCTTTACCCGCTCCGCCTCGTCGGGCCGGACGTAGTTCTCTGACAAGATTTTTTTAACGCGGGCGACGCCCTCTTCGATAGCCGTCTCGTCGTCGGTAGCGCAGTACATCCCAAGCAGATACTCGAGCACGTACACCGGTACGTTCGCACCCTCTTTGAGGCGCTGCGTCAGGTCTTTACGCACCACGCGCCCGGCAAAAACCCGGTTGAGTTTGGCGTTGAGGTCGGCGTCTACCGGCTCGTCGGGTACGTCGGTGACTACACCCTCGGTGGTTGGGTCGTCCATCAAAAGTCTCCAAAATCGTCGGTGATCGCCAGGCTGATGCTCCAGCTTTCACGGACCAGCTCGAGGTTGTCTTCGGTATCTCGCACCACCAGATAGTAAGTCTTGGTCCGGTCGGGATTCGGTTCGGTGACAGCGAAGCGCAAGGTCTGCTGCCGCGCGCTCGCCGCCTCCGCCGCGCTACTTAGGAGCACCACGCGTTCGTCGGTCACTGCCCCGCCCCGCGCGTCGTAAAAACCCACTGAGACCTCCCGCACCCGAATCCGTTCGCCCACCGGCTGGGTCTGCAACACTGTCAGCGAAAAGCGGGTGTTGGTGACGCGGCGCGACGCGGCGGTGATCTGTATACCCGCCTTTTGACTTGCGCCGCTGTCACCCTTGCTGGCGCGGACGTGTTTATAGTGCAGCAGCGGAACGGTAACCTCTTGCAAGCTCGCGCCGCCGTGGACGTACTGGCTGCCCGCCCCTTGAAGGGCGAAGCGCAGCGTCCCCCGGGGTACCACGGCGCTGAGCACTTCGCCTTCGGTGTTCTTGAGGTGGGGGAGGGAAAATCCAAGCGTTCCGCGCGGCACCCCCAGGTTAGTACCCACCGCGTAGCGGCGGCTGCTTTCGCTACCCCGGTCCTCCGGGAGCGGCAGTTTGTCGGCCTCGGTGAGCGGCTGACGCTGATAGAGAAAGCCGTGATCGGCGGTGATAAAGACGTTGGTGGCGTTGAGCTGGTTGACGAGCCGCCGGGTGAGGTTCTGAAGCTCACGTACGGCCGTTTCACAAGCGTCGAAGACGTCGCGTTCGCTCGAGGCTTTATCACCCACGCTGTCGATAACGTTGTGGTAGATGTAGACGACGCGGTGGGGCTGAACCGCGCTCCGCCCCTCGTCACGGCCCATCCTCAGCACGTCGCTGGCTCTCATAACCACCGCACTGGCCCCCAACGCCTGCCGGACGTGGGCCTGCAAAACGGCCCCCCGAGCCTCACTGCCCTGGGTACTCAGCCCGTCTCGCAAAACCCGAGCGTCATCGGTCAGGCTCAGAGCGCGACCGGGCAAAAGCGCCGCCATCCCGAGTTTGGTAATGCTCGGCAACACGCCCAGAAGCGGCGTGAGTTCGGCTTCTCCGCGCAGCGCCACCACCAGCGCCGCGCGCAGCTCGTCGGCGACCTCGTAACGCAGCGCGTCCGAGATGACGACAAAGACTTTTTCGCGGTCGTTTTTGTTTAGCAGCGGATACACGTGATCGCCGAAAAAGTGCTGCTGGCCCCTGACCCCTGCCAACTGCCACGCGCCCAACGGCTCGAGCGCGTCCGACCAGGCTGCACCGAGGGGCTCGAGAAACCCCTGCACGTAAACCCGCTCGATCTGCTCTACAAGGGGCGTCAATACGTCGGCAACTTGCAACGTCCGGTCGCTCGCGCAGACGAATGCCCGGTACGCCTGGTCGAGCGCGTAAAGCTCCCCATGGTAACGCCGGAAGAGCTCAGGCGCGTCCCCCCGCAGCGGCAACAGCTTCCCTTGCAAGTTCAGGAGCTTTGCAGCGGCCTCGAGCGCCGCGTAGTAGTCGCGGTATTTGTCGTACCACACGCGGGTCTTGCGCGCTTTGACGAGCGCGCTCAAGTCCCCCGGCTCCGGCGGGTCATGGGTCAGGCGTTCGACGAGCGCCCGCACCAGCGTCTTGTCGAACAGCGCGAAGGTTTCGACGTCGGCGTAGACCGCCGGGTCGAGTTCGGCTACCATTTCCTCCAACTGCAAGTCGGGCGTGATCTCAGCTGCGAGTTCGGCGTAGTGAGGGGCGTCCTCACGATGCCGCAACCAGCGGTCGATAAAAGTGTACGCCCGCGACCCCGGAGCGATAAGCTGCGCGTCGAAGCGTGGGGGCAGAGTGCCGTGCAGGTCGTGCTCGAGATGGGTAAGCGTCAACGCTACGAAAAGCCCGCGCAGGCTCGGCTGCTCACTCTGGTAGCCCAAAGCCCACGTCACGAGCGCCCAGACCTCGGCGGGTTCAAAAAACTTGCCCAGCTTGGTCCACAAGGCGTTCTCCTCGGGGTCGAGGCCACCCATAAGGAGCGTGCGGATCAGGCTGGCGGCGTCGGGGGTTCGCACCTCCGCCACCACCGCCATCATCGCCAGCCGCAGCTCCACCACACCCGTGTCGGCGGCGACCCCGATGTTTAGCAGCGCCTCGGCGCGCGCCTTGGCGTTAAAGAAACTCAGGTGCTCCCGCAGATACGCTTCCAGCTCCCGGTCGAGAAGTCCGAGGTCGCGGAAGAGAATCGCTGCGCGGTCCGCCGAAAAGACCTGTCCGCTCAGTTGCAGATCGAGCAGTGCGTTTTCAGCGTGGGGGGGCTCCGCAGCCTGGCTGTAGAGCAAAAACGGGGTGTCGGGATGTTCCACCAGCAGCGTGTATTTGGTCGCAAAGGGGGTGTCGCCAAGGGTCAATATTTCGACGCCGGGGAGCGCCAGGGAGTCGGCCAGCTCAGCAAAAGCGCCTTCAGGGTCGTACCAGAACACCAGCCGCCGCTCCCGGTGCCGCCAATAGGCGTCGCGTTCAAACAGCGCCCGCAAGTTGGTCTCGACCTGACCCGCCTGCGCCGCGCCCGCCCCGGACGACACGCTGCTCACGTCGCCTCTGCCAGCAGTTCGCGCTTCCACGCGGACTTTTTCAGCAGGTCGGCCAGCTTGAGGTCCGAGCCTTCGTAGACCACGCCCTGAAAAAGCGTGTAGTTGTACGCCACCCCGTCGTCGAGGTCGAGGGCGATGTAACGGTCGGCGAGCGTCTGCAATCGCTCCTGAAACCCCACGACTTCGGTTTGCTGGGCGCGCAACGTCTTTAGCCGCCGCTCCGCGAGCTTGGCGTCTCTGGCACTCGCCCCTTCGCGCGACCGCTCGACGCGCCCGAGTTCCGCTGCCAGCTTGCCTTGCAGCTCGAGCACGTAGTCGTTTCGCAGCGTCGCCAGAGTATCCTGCGTATAGCGGTGCAGGTACACGAGCGCCCCGAACCCCTTTTCTCTGCCGCTGGTAAACAGCCAGTAGATCGGGCGCTTTTTATAGGTCTGGATATGGTCGGATACGAACTCGTCTAAAAAGTAGCGCCGCAACCGTTCGCGGGGCGTCTCGTCGCCCCGGCGTTTAAGGGCGTCGGCGATAAAGGTGAGGTTGGCTTGCAGGTGCTCGGCCCCATACGCCGCCCGCAAAAACGCCTCGAGCCGCGTTACAACGTCGTCCCCGAAATACGCCTCGTCGGTAATCGGCAAGATGCCGTCGGGATCGGGCAAAAAGTCACCGCTGTAGGCCGAGGGATCGAACGTGCCGCCCGCAAACTGAAGCCCCGGCTGAGACAGCGAATACCGCCCCATCATGCAGCCCACCGCGTAGGAGAGCAAGCTCTTAACGTCCCGCAGCAGGTCGGCGCGGCGAATCGTAATCTGCGCGTCGGGAACGTCGGGGGTGAGTTCGTCTTGCAACCCGTAAGCGTCTATCCAGTAGCGGTTATTTTCCTCTTCCAACCCCTTTAACTCGGTAAACGCAGCGGCGGCGGTGTTTTGCCAGTCGGTGAAGGCGGCGCTGAGGCGGGGGTGGGGGGTGCGGAGGAGGGGATGTGTCTGGAAGTCCCACGAGGTTTCAAAGTTGTCCCAGTCTTGACGACCTAAAGTTACTGTTCGTTCAACGTCAACCAAGTTGATTTCTTGATTAAAATTGACAAGCGGGAATGCACCCACCTGCCCATTGGCAATATGCAACGAAGGCGTAAGAATCTTAAATATTTCTACAGCCACGCTTGAGTTCAGCAACGCAAGCAGGCGATTTCTATACTTCCCATCAGAGAATATCGTGCATCCTGTATTGTCAAAAATGAAGCCTTTAGGTAAATATCTAAAAGCAGGCATTAATGAGCTAACCTCGGACCAAGTAACACCTTCTTCCATGAAGTGCTTTTCGTTCGCAATAACGGAATGAGCTATTTTTTTTATTTCAGCGCCATTATCCGCCCAGTTAACTAGAAATTCATTGAGGCCAAACCACTTCTTCGCGCCTCCGCCTTTGTTATACGGTAACCATGTTTTTCCAGCCGAGTTGGCTTCCATCGTGCTTGAATAGTAAACGCCAACTTTGTTCTTGCTGACTTCTACCCAAAAGCGTAAAAATCTGTCGTTGTTGGTAGTTGTGTTACCTCTTCTCGGAGCAGCAATGTCTTCTAACCTCTGGCCTCTTTGAAAAATAGCTCTGATTTTTTGGTCAATCCAATAAGCAAGTGGCATATCAGGCAAGTCATAGAAATCTTTCTGTTTGACATCTATAAACCTATTCTTGTTGTGAAAGAACTCTTTTCTTTTTTCGTCTTCGCTGCTGTAGTCAAGCAGCCTGACATAGTTTCCTGAAGGATCACCTAGATGACCTTTCCTTATAACAAAAGTCGTGGATTGAACAACTTCACCACCTATTTCGGCAAATGCCCTAGAGCCAAGATGGACTAAATTTACAATGGAACCTGTACTTAAAATGCTTTCTCTAAGTTTACGGAAACTACTTGCAAACATCCATGAGTGTTGGGTAATCATCCCCAAGTACCCTTCATATCTGGTCGCTGCTAAACATCTGTCAATGAAAATGCCATATATGTCGTTTGCTATATCGACATAGTGCTTCTTTACATATTGTTTAACTACAGGATTAAAATAACGTTTACCCATATACGGCGGGTTGGCGACCACCGCCAGATAGCTCCGGCTCAGCAGCGCGGTCTGCTTGAGCAGCGCCTGCAACCGGGGCAGGTCGGCGCTCACTTCCATCCTGCCGCTCGCCTCAAACGCCGCCAGCTGCTTTGAGAGTGCGGCGGTGTCTACGGGCGGCGGCGAGATCAGGCTGCCGAGGTTGTCGGCGTCTCTAAACGCAGCTAGCAGCGGTTCCCAGTCGGCCTTGTTCAGCTCTGGCACGTCCGGCAGCGCCCAGCCCCGCGTCGGAACGGTCTGCGCGATGTGCAGCACGGGCGGGTTGCGGAGGATGCGGCGGCTCCGTTCTCTGGCTTTCATCATCAGCGCGAAGCTGGTGAGCTGCGCCGCCCGCTCGTCGATGTCCAGACTGTGCAGATTGTGCTCTAAAATGAGCGCCGGAATGTCCGGCTCGGGGTAGCCCTGTTCTTGATACACGGCGAAGAGCAGGTCGAAGGCGTAGACCAGGATGTGTCCGCTGCCGCACGCCGGGTCGAGCACTGAGAGGTCTTCGGGCTTCAGGTTCGGGTTCCCTCTCACCTGTTCACCCTCCGCTTGGTTCTCGCTCTGACTGTCAAGGTAGTACGGCATCTGTGCGCGCAAGCTGCTTTCGGGATGCGCCTCCAACCACAAACGCCCGAGCGAGTTTTCCACCATGTAGCGCACGATCCAGTGCGGGGTAAAGAGCTGTGTGGCGGCGGGGATGTCGCGGGCGTCGTAGGCTTTTTTGGCGGCGAACACCTCGTCTTTACGCTCCGAAATGTAGAACTGGTAGAGCCAGCCGACGATCTCGATGTCCCGCCAGTCTTCGGCGGGAACGTCCTGCACCAACCGCTGGCTAAACGACCCCTGGGTCAGGAGGCGGGCGGGTAAAAACAGCTCGGCGTACGAGGTGTGTCCGAAAAGGTCGGGCAGCGCGCCCTCGAGGTCTTTACACTGCGCGACCAGCAGCGCGCGGTAGAGCGGTTCGTCCCCCTCGGCTTGCAGGGCGTCGATACGCGCTACGTCCAGACCGGGCAGGGTGTCTGCCAGCGAGAGGGCGTCGCGGAGCAGGTCGGGTTCGGTCGTTCCCGGTACCGACGAGCTGAGCGCCCGCCCAATGTAGCCCTGAACCTCCATAAAGCGGAGCGCCGCCAGGCGGTTAAACCAGGTGTAGGCCATTTCGTCTACCAGCTCGTCTACCACGTGCTCGAGGGGTTTGCTGCGGAGACGCGCGTTCAGGTCGTCGCGGAGTGCGCGGTAGAGCGCCGTGGTGTGCTGGTCAAAGGTCGCCGCGCCGATCACCATGCCCCCCGCGACGTAGTGCGGCTCGGTGACGCTGCTACGGGTGACGCCGAAACGGGCGGCGTTGGTCGCCACCTCGTCACGGAGGCTTTTTCTAGCCCAAACAGCAAACTTTTTGATAGCGTTTCGGTTCATAAGCTGCGCCCTTCGGTGACAACGAGATGGGAACGGGTGGGGGCCAGGGTGGTCGTAGGCGGGGTCACGCGTAAGGTCATGAGGCCGAGGGCAGCACGGACACGTTGCCCTCTCTCGCTACCACGCCGAAGTGGCGTTCATCGAGCGTCAGCACCGCGCCGCCGTGCCGCTCGGCGCAGGCGATCACGCTGGCGTCGGCAAAACCCAGCGGCAGGTCGGCGTAGCGCTGCACTAGGGCGCGGATACGGGGCAGCGCGGCGGTGCCGCACTCTAAACTGAAGGCTTCTTCTTCCAAATCGGCTAAAAAGGCGTCGAGGACGCGCGGCCCGGAGCGGGTCTCGAGAAAATAGGTGATCTCGGCAAGGATCGCCACCGGGATGAGGTACGGGGGCGTGGCGGCCAAAAACGCCTCACGCATCCGGTCGTGGTCCCGGTCTTTGCGGTGTAAAAGGGCGACGACTGCCGAGGTGTCGAGGGTAATCAACGCTTGCGCCCGGGTTGGGGTTCGCCGCGCTCGGTGGGCGCTTCGCTCCAGCGCCTATGAATCCAGTCTTCGCTTTCGGCGGCGCTGACGCCCGCGTCGTCCGCCACCCCGAGCGAACGTGGCAGCGTCCGGGGGCGGCTCTGCACGTAGCCTGCGAGCGCCCCGCGTATGAGTTCAGCTTGACTCTTGTTTTGCCGTTTCGCCTCGAGCTTGAGCTGCTGGTTGAGCGCGTCGGGCAGGTAGAGGGTCGTCTTTTGCATAGGTTAAGTTTACCATACGCCATAGGTGGCAATCAGAAGATGTTCTAGCTGAACTCGAGCTGGACGCGGTGTTCGCTCAGCTCCTCACGCAACCGCGTTTCGAGTCGCTCCAAAAAGACGGCTAGGTCGGCTTCGGTCTCGAGCAGCGACGTATCGGTGAGGGTGCGGAAGTGGAGCGTAACCACCGGGCGCACCGGGGGCGCGGCTACGCCGTCACCTGTAAGTTGCGGCGTTTTTTCGTGTAGCGCATTGATCGCGGCGACGATCTGACGCGTAACGGTCTGGGCGCGCGCTTCGACGTCGCCCTTACGGGCGCGCACGGCGTCGATGGTTCTTGCGGTCTCGAGGGCGCTTTTAAGCTGTAGCAGGGGCGCGCCGAGACGCACCAGGCGGTCCTCATCAGGGCCGCCCTGGGCGAGCTTTAACAGCTCGTCGTAGCGGTGTTGCCACGCACGCTGCGCGTCCGCCAGCTCCCCCTCGCGCAGGGTGTTCAGGTGGGCCTCGACTGGCGACAGCAGGCCGCTGAGCTGTGGAATCTGCCCGCTCGGGTCAGGCGACTTTAAGATGGTCTCGACCCGCGCCACGTTTGCGCGGAGCAGATCGTCTTGCAGGTGAACGAGGTCGCCTGCAAGGGCGTTCATACGCCCCTTGGCTTCATCGAAACGCACCAACTGGTTTTCATAAAAGCCCCGAATCCGCTTTTCATCGTCGATCAGGGTCTCGAGCTGTGCTTCTTGACCTTTGATGGCGTTAAAAAGGGCTGCCGGGTCCGGATGACCGCACAGGTCGTTGAGTAGCGACAAGCTGGTCTGGATCGCCTCACCGAAAGGGTAGCCCCCCGACTGGGCGAGGTTTGCAAACGCCCGCAGCCTCTCGGTGTGCGCCTGCAAACCTTTTTGGTAGGCGTCGTAGAGCTTTTGCGCCTCCCCCGGCGGCGTGGCGGTGTCGAGCAGGTCGCGGGCCAGGTCTTGGGCCAGCCGCTGCGCCACCGGATCGACGGTTTCGGGAACGCGCAGGGTGTAACTTTCTTTGGTGGCTCTGCCGCGCAGCTTGGCGACCAGCCCCGGTTCTCTGAGCTCTACCCGGCCCTGCGCGCGCCGAAGCTCCGCCTTTGACGCGCTTACGAGTTCGGCTAATACCCCGAGCGTATCGAGTTCAGCCCACCCCCAGGGTTTACCGGCAAACTTGGCGACCAGGCTCCCGGCGGTAACGCGGCGGCTGTACCGGTTCTCGGCGACCAGATACCGGCTCATCTCGTCTTGCGCCCGGACGTTCGGCGTGTCACCGCCAAAGTCTTGCTGCGTCACCCCTTCCTTAAAGACGCGGGCGATCTGCTCTTCGTCTTGGAAGTGGCTCTGCACGTAGGCGAGTTTGCTAAAGGTGTTGGCGACCAGGGTTTCGAGACCCTGATTAACGACGCTCACCGGGTCGCGGGCGGTGAGCGTCAACTTGTCGCCGCTGACAAATACGTCGGCGCGCCCGGTAAGCGACTCGAGGTCGTTTTGAATCCGGTCTTTGCGCCGTTCGTTCTCGCTGCTACGGCCCTGAAGAATGGTTTTAAGCGACTCGCTCAGCGTGCTGCTGGTTGCGCGGCGTACGAACTTGTCCGTCCGCAGATACTCCCTGATTTCATCAAAAAGCAAGGGGCTTTCCCCCAGGCGAACGAGCACCTCGGCACCGCCGCCGTTTTGTAAGCGCGCCACCATATCGTTGCTCAGCTCGTTGTAGCGGTCGGCGTGTGAGGTGAGGATGTGGACGCTCAGGTCGTGCGTGCTCTGGCCCTTGGTGGCGTCGTCGACTTTGCGGTTAAAGCGGTAGCTGTGTTGAACGTCGAGCTTGTACTCTTTGCCCGGATAGACTACCTCCCAAAAGGTGTCTAAGAGTTCGGTCGTCACCTCGCCGGTGTCGATCTCGACGCCTTTGATCTGCCGCCCGATGTCCTGCTCTTCGTTTGTCAGAAAGCTGTACACGTCGCCGCTGCGCCCGATCAGCGTTTCGCGCTCGAGTTTGACGAGCGCCGCTTTGACCTGCTCTTGGAGCTCGAGCCGGTCCTGCTCGATATGCCCTAGCGACAGGGTGGTCAGGTTTTCGACGTTGGCTTTGATCTCTTTAAGGTACTTGACCATAAAGAGGGTTTTCAGGAGGTTCACGTCAAAAGTGTTCAGGCGGTCGTTGGCCCCGGCTTGAATCACCACCTGGCTGATGGCGGTATCTAAAAACCGTTCGATGGCGCTATAAAAAAGGTAAAAGGGTGCCAGTTTGCCGACGTCATCGTCTTTAAGCGCCAGCGCCGCGATCTGAAAAGCGTCGAGCATCGACCGCTCCCCCGACGCCAGGTGCTTGCCACTCGAGCCCATCTGCCGAATCTGGGTAAACACCTTTTGTAGCAAATTGAACTGATAGGGCAAAAAGGGATAGGTGGCGGCGAACTGCGTGGCGCTGCTAAAACCCGGCAAGTTGGCACTGTCGGCGCTGAAACGCACCTTGCTCGCCAGTACCTGGGCGTGGGTAGCGAAGAGCGACTCGAGTTCGGCGGTCGCCGCTGGCGTCTTCTCTAAAAGCCGCAACTGGATCACCTCGTCGGTATTGGCCGACGAGAGGTTGATACGGTTACGTGGGTTAAAGCGGCCCTGAATCTTCGAGAAATCGTCGCCGCGAATCTTTTGCTTGGTCACTTTGTCGATGTCTTCTTGCGAGGTAACAGCTACCCAAGCCCGCCCCTCGCAGTACGTACCGAGGTCTTCGGCGATAGTTTGCAAGTTGAGCATGAGGTCGTTGTTCTCGCCAATATACTGCCCTACCTCGTCGACCATAAAGATGACGCGGTGAGCGGGGCCTTGGGTGTCTAGGTAGCGTTTAACGATCTTGGCCAGTTCCTCGGGACTTACACTGCCCCTCGTTCCCTGTTCGTCGACCAGTTTGAGCGCCGAATCCGGAGTCATGCCAAAAACGTCTTGCAGGGTGCTGGCGATCCCGTCACGGTTAAACGCCCACGCTTCACGCTCCTCGGCCCAGGGCAATCCCTTTCGCCCCTCGAACGCCTCCTTAAAGTCGGCGTACTTGCCCTGCTGATCCAGGTACCGCTCGAACGCGGCTACCGCCGGGTCGGCTCCCAGATACCCCATCTCCTCGTTGAAGACCTTCATAAACACCTTGACGATGGCGTCCTTTTGCCCCTTGCTGTCGGTGTCGGCTTTCGAGTCGATGTTAAACAAGATGACGTCGGCCGGGGCCTGCGCCACGCGGGTGATCGCCGCCTCGAGCACCGGGTCTTTGACCTTGGGTAAAAAGAGCGACAGGGCGCTCTCGCCCTCGGCGCTGCGGTTGGCGAGCAGGTACGAGAGAATCTTTAGAAAGTGCGACTTACCCGAACCGAAAAAGCCCGAGATCCAGACGCCGATCTTGTCGGTAGGTGAGGTCAAAGACGCTGCGTAAACGTCGTAAAACTGGTTGAAGTAGCGGTCTAACTCTTTGGTGATGATGTACTCCGAGAGCTCCTGATGGATGTTACGCTCATCTTGCTGTCCCACCTTGATAACACCGTTGATATTGCGGGTGACGTCTTTTTTGAAGAGGTTTTCAAGTCGCATTCAGGACGCTCCTTGCGAAAAAGTAGGGCGCGGCACCAGCGGGAACGCGCGGTAGTAGTTGTCGTCTTTAAGCAGGCCGAAAAGCTGGAGGTCATGACCGCTATACGAGCCGGGGAAAAACATAACCAGCGGCACCCGGTCGACGACGGCGTGAAGGTTGTTGAGAACGGTATGCGAGCGCACCAGCGGGAAGGCGGCCCCGACCCCGGTGAGCAGCACGAGGTCGTGCGGTTCGCTCAGCTTGGCGGCGATAGCCTTAGCTAGGGCGTCCGGGCGGATCAAGCTGCGGAGCGCCGCCCGGAGCGCCGCGCCCCCCTGCCGCCCCTCGAGCTCAGCGGCGCGCTCCAGATAGTTGCGGTTTTGCAGCGTCTCCAGAATCAGGTGGTAGAGATTGACCTCGAGGGGCGTGACGGCGGGGTCCAACGTCTTTAGGCTGTCCTTGAGCCGCGGCAAGTACGCCTGAACGGTGGGTTCCTCGGCAGGCTCATAGTCGAAGATATGAAAACTGAGCTCGTTTCCCAGCCCTTCCCGGCGCAAAAACTGCGAGCTGGAGAGGGTCGCGCGCAAGGTCTTGAGGCGTTCGTTTAGCGTGCTGGACTCAGCCATGGCTGTATTGGTCCAGTATCAGCGGCAAGAGCGCCTGATGCCCCTGGGCGGTGATCACCACGCGCAGCTGGGTGGGTACAAAAACGGCTTGGATCGCCCACCTCGCCTCGTCCATTTTGCTGAGGAGGCCAGCACTCGAGGTGAGGTTGACTATGTTCCCCTGCGACTTCTGTAACGTCGCCGCCGACCACGCGCCGATCTCGGGTTCCTGGTCCTGCTTGCGGCTGAAAAAGGTGCGGACGTCGACTCCCGAGATATGGCTGAGTAGCCGCTGCCGCTGCTCCAAGACCACCTCGGCCATAAACTCCCGCAGCAGGCGGTGCTTGAGCAAGATCAGGTAAAAGTTGGCGAGCCGCCTCGAGTCCACGCTGCCCGAGACCAGCAGCTCGAGGAGCGCCTCGGGGGCAGCCTCAAGCCTGGTCATCACCGCGCGGTAGGTCGTCTTCCGGCTGGCCTCGGCGCGAAGTTGTAAAAGGTTGTCCGTCAGCACCATCTCTTGAATCCTTGCGGGTTCCTCACCGTCCAGAAGATGCGTTGCCAGTTGCGACGTTTCTTGCAATAAGAACCCTTGATTGGTGTGCGCCAGATATTTCCGCTCGAGGCGAACTTGCGATAGTTTCTCACTCTGCTTCCATGTCACCATACTGCCAGCATAGCGTAAGCGAAGTTTTTCATCACCGCTCACATGTTCCTGTCAGATGTTTCATAGACCTCTAATGCACGCTTCAACCAAGGTTGACTGACGTCGGGGCTAGATATAACAAAACCGTCCATTTCCGGTAGAGATTCGTCATAATCTGAACGGGTCTGCTGAGCAAGACGTAAGATTAGGTGTCGCCTTTGGACAGCTACGTCATGAGGTAAAGTTGAGTGACATCTTTCGCCTATGAATAGCACACCTAGACCCCGCCGACGCCAAACCCACTCGCCTCGAGAAAAAGCCAAAGAAGCGGCACAGAAGCTCACGTCCCGCGAGACATTTAGCGAGCTCGGCCGGATGCTGTTGAACTATTTAAGGTTGACCGATTATTATTCAGTGGAGGCCGATACTGCTTTGCCGGTGGCACGGTGGTTTTTGGACCGTTTTCCTTTAACTGATACGCAGTATCTCGAGTTTGATCTTTTATTAATTCAACAACTGATCAGTGATACCGTCGGCGGCAAAGTTGAAGTGGCCCGCACCGTTATACCGAGCTATTTGGATAGCAACTGGGGTTATAAAGAACGCGGGATTCCTTTATGGGACAGCACTCACTATTTCATTGCGTTTGTTTATTTTCCCCGTTTGGAAGAAGATACCCCTCAGCTCGATCATTACATCTGGCTGCTTCACGAACTCTTTCATCACACATGGAGCTACATTAAAAAGCGTTTCGAGCAGCTTTACCAACCTGCCTTTGAGGAGGTGCTATTCGATAATGACCTGATGTCTCTAGCGGACCGATCCCTCGCCAAACAGAAATCGAGGGCTTTTGCGGAACAGTTCGCGCGCGTGTGGCGGCTTGGTGACACGAGTGGCTGGCCTCTTGAACTCGCTATTGATACGCACTGCCTTTACGTGAGCGGCCCTGCCTATCTTAACGCTTTCGTCGAGGAGCACACAGCCTTCGACCCATTCATAATTGACCCGATGCACCCGCCGGTAGAACTTCGCGCTAGTGCTTTGCTTGCAGGAGCCACGACGCTCGGTTGGTATGCCCACGCCGGGGAACTGGAACGTCTGCTCGAGACGTGGCGCAACCAAGGTCAGGAAGCGAGCGCCAGCAACCGATACGTTGCTCTCCGTAGCGAGCACCTTATAACCGCCTGTGTTGAATCTGCACTTGCCCTCGCCGCCGACGTTGGACTTCCCCGGCTCACAGCGAGCGACCTACATCGACTTGAGCGTGCGGTGACTGCCGGAGAAACCCTCGAGGGCCTTGACCTTGTTGTAGCCGCGCAGCTTTACACACGCTCGCTTGACAAAGCGACACTCCTCGCGTGGGAGGAGCGTACGGTGAAACAGCTCATTGGTGACGACGAAACGACCTAAACGGTGATACCCGTGTAGTTGTAAAGCCGGGAGGTCTGTAAAGCCCCTTTATCAGCAACATGGAGCACGAACGGCAGACTCATCCCGGTGTCCAACTTGGTGAAACACATATCGGCTTCCCAGATCAGGTCCCTCAGCACGTCTAACCTGTCAAAGCGCCCTTTAACCGACTGCATCCGGACGAGCAGCGGGGAGGCGGTACCCTGCCCGAGATAGGGCTCACCCGTGGTCGAGACGAGTGCGACGTACTCGTCATCGTAGGGAAACGTCACCTGCCCGATAATGGGGTTGGTCAAGCGTCCGTCCGTTTGTGAAAACTGCTTCAAAAGTGTTGCACGTTTGGAGACCTCTACGGCAACCCAAATAGCTTCGTCACTTACCAAGCCCTCCGCCCTGAGCTCTTTGAACAGTAGCTCGAAGGCTTCGCTTTCGTGCCAGGCCTCGCCTTGTCCCTTGAGGTCACCATCACGGAAAAATAGTAGGCGCTCAAAGTTCGGTGCGTAACCCCTGTCGGTAAAGGGCTTGGCAATCCGGCGGAAGACGCCAAGTAATCCTGCTGCCAACACATCCGGGTGGATAGGATCGGCTTGCGGCGCACTGAACTCGAGCTTCTCCGGCAGAAACACTGGACGACCGTCAGCCAAGCCGTAACCTACGCACACTGCTGCCACGCTGTTATGGATGCCGCCGACATCAATCCCCACATGCACGTTGAAGGCGAAAGGTTCCGCTGGGAAAAAAGGTAACCAGCTATGCTTAACCAAGAGATTAAGAAGCACTGCCTGGTAGTTGCTCTGCGCTGAGCGTGCCCAGTATCGGTCACGCTTTTCTATCTCGTTCCATGAGGTCTTAAGCCAGCGCGGGTGCAACGTCTTATCGTGATGAATACACTGCGACTCCACCTGTAGGGTCTTCTTGATGCGTTCGTGAGTATCTTGGCCGTGCTGTGGCCGTCGTGAACCTTCGGGTAGGATGGCTATAACGCTGTCGTAACCGGCTCTTTCAACTTCCCTCGCTATGTCAAGCTCTGAGCCGTACATCAGCGGCCCCCCAATAGTGACGGGCGCACCCTGTTCCCGAACGAGCTGGTTCAGGTCCTTAAGCATCCGTTCCGCCCGCTCCTTCGGAAACGTCTGAGGCCAGGCAAGAAGAGGACTGATCGGCCGGGTCTTCAGAAAACCAAACTGCCGCACTTTGCGGTTACGCTCGTTAGCACGTTTTCGGAGAGCGTCCGCGGTAGCCGCTTCAGGGGCAGGGAGCGTTCCTACAGTACGTTCGTCTGTCATTAAATGCAGAGCAGGCGGCGCAATCGTTAGCTGCCGCGCTTCAGGCACCGTGACGAGATCAGGTGCGAGCGCGATAACAACGCCATGAAGGTTGGCCCCGTCTACTGCACTCCGAACCCGGTTGTACCAATCGTCGCGTATGTCAGGGTCGAGAATGGTCTCGCGGTGCTCCTCGCCGGTTATCTGAGTGTCGAGGATAAGGCGCAGGTTCGCCAGCGGTATAGCGGCGTCTCTGGCAGGAAAGTTCGAGCAGAGGGCCGTGCCGACGGCAAGCTCTCGTTGCGAGGTGAGGGGCAGTTTGGCGTGCGCCTCAAACACTTCAGTTTGCACGAGATCACGTACTCGGTAATCCGACGTCCCTTTGCGAAGCTCGAGGGCGCGGATCGCCGTGGCGCTACTCTGGCTGCGGTTGAGCCGGTTCGTGCGCTTTAGACGGATGTACGTTTCTAAGGTTTCGACCTCTCCGGCAAAGTAATACTCAGTTAAGGACCGGGCGTCAACGCCATGAGTCGAGAGGTCGACTTTGAGCACCCAACGGCCCCCAGCGAGAACTTCGGGAACGATCTCGAAGCGGCGGCAGAACGCGACGTTTCCAGTTGGCAGCTTTAGAGATGGTGATTCACAAAAGCCGCCGAAATCCTGCCACAGGGGACCTAGCTCTTCCTGGTAGTTGGCTTTTAAGTGGTTCCGAAGGCTGCGTTTGATGACTTCGCGCACAGCAATGCGATGTCTGGGGTCTTGCGCCGAAAGGGTCATGTTACCGGCAGGCTTAACGTGATAACCCATAAAGGATTGCTGTTCGGGGAGCGACCAAGTTTGTGCTACGAGCACGGTTTCATCATCCAGTGTCACAACGAAGCTAGCGCCAGGACAGGTGTCGAGATGTTGCTCGCGCAGCTTCCAGATCACGTTTTCCATCTTCCGATGCTCTTTAGCACCGGCAGGCTTGTCCAACTTCGTGACTTGGTAAGCGCGCACCTCCCAGGTGAGTTCGGCGGCGTTGGTAATCTCGAAACTGTTGTAGACCGTGGCATCGCCGCGGAGGTGAGCGTGGAGGCGTTGGGTGAGGGTTTCGGGCATTAGCGCTCCTTGGTGAGAAAGTAGGTCACGGCGCTACCCGTAAAGCCGGTGATAATGGGCAGCCATTTGTCGAAAAGGTCAGAAAGCGCGGTGATCGGGAGTTTCGCTTCACGAACGAACCAGAAGGTCGTCCAGTAGTGAGCCAGAAAAGTTAGGGTGAGAATAGTTATAAGGGCGTAGGCAAGCCACCGTGAGGCGTCTGCGTTAGCGCGGCGGATTTGGTTTTTAACTAGGACGGTGTTCGGGTCATCTCGCCCAACCCCAGTAACGACTTGCTCGGACGGCTCTACACGCGGCTGGTTCCCGTCAATAGGTGCCTCCTCAGCTGAATCGTTAGTCATTACTTCTCTAACGTGTAAAGCCGCGGGATGACCACCACGCGCTCCTCCCCGGTATCGGGGTTACGCATGACGACCTCGGTGTATCCCTGACCTGCCTGCGTCTGAAGCGCACGGCTGATCTGGAGCGATTCGCGGACCGTATCCGCCATTGAACTAAAATGGCCTTCGTCGGTCATTTGCTCGAGCGTCTTAAGGCTGCGTTCGTCGAAGGTGAAAGCGACACGCTTGCTACTGGCCACGTCTGTCCCCTTCCTTGGGTCAAGTCTTGTGCAAGACTTGTAGATAGTATAGCATACGATGTGATGCCATATAGGGTACGCTTTAGAGTGAACAGGTAAGGAAGGGGCATACGCGTTGCGGACGATCTATCTAACACCTCACCCACAAAGGGCATTCGAGCGAGTGCAAGATCACCTCGTTATCACCCCCAACAGCCTGGCGGCCCAGGCGTTCGGGGTACCGCCACTGTCGCTCGACTTCTTAGGAGGACAGGTGCTTGAGGTAGCTGGTCGTCATGTCGCTACCGAACTGCTCGCCGAAAGCGTGTTGCGCGGGGTTATCCAAGACGTTTTGGTGCCTCTCGCTCTGGACAGTGCCTATGAGACCACGTCACCCCTCATTAGCGAGCTATTGCGGGTGGGGGTTGAGCCTGCCGACTTACAGAAAGCAGGCGGTAAGGTTTGCCCCCGACTCGCACAGGTATTGGATGTGTACAGAGGAGCACTGGCAGACCGGGGCGTGATTGCCAGTTCGGCCAAGTTGTGGGAAGCCGCCTCTTTAGGGATCAGGCCTAGCAAGCTGTTCGTGTTGGGCTATCCGAGAATCGGCCGAGCCGACCTTTTTTTTCTCGACGCCATTTCCGCTGATGGTAGCGTGCTTGTTCTTCCAGACTCGGCGCACGACCTGTTCGACGAAAATAGGCGGGCTGCTGCATTTCTGGAGGAGCGTGGGTGGCACGTTGAGGCTGATCGGATGCCTCCTACGACGCTGGGCGAGCGGGTCAGTGAGCGCTACGTGGATCCCACTGCACCTGTCCCGAACATAACGGCTCAGGTTTACGGTGACCGGGAGGGTGAAGTCCGGGGCACGCTGGGAAGCGTCAAATACTTGTTGCAACAAGGTGTACTTGCCGAAGAGATCGTGCTCGTCGCACGCCGGGAAGCAGGCTACGGCCCCACTATCGTTGATGTTGCCCGGGAGTACGACGTTCCAGTCCGCTTGGCCTATCCGGTGGCGCTGGTCGAGACAAGACTAGGTGCCTGGCTGGGCCTGCTCACTCAGGTCATCAGAGATGGATTTCCCTATGAAGCGACCGCGCGTCTCTTCAAGCATCCGCTCGCCCCCGGACTCGAGTCCGGGGTGTGGGCGCACGCCCGCAACCTGCTCCCTAATGACGCTGCTGCGTGGACACGCATCGGGTTAGACATTACGGCGCTCGAGTGGCCGCCCGAGGCCACCCGGGCGACCTTCCGGAGGCACCTGAACAAAGCCCTGGTGGGTCTAGGCGTGATGCGGCGAGCTGAGGATGACCTGCAAGCCTCACGCGTTCTTGCACTGCTCGAGCAGGAGCTGACGGCGATGCCGGGCGACGAGCACCTTCCGCTCGCTGCGTTTCTTGCCGAACTGCGCGACCTGCTGGGTCGCCTCACCGTCCCCTTTGACGCTACGCCGAGCGGTGTCGCGCTCCATACGCCGCTCGCACTCTTCGGCAGCCGCTTCAGGCACGTTTTCGTGCTGGGACTCGCCGAAGGCGTGCTGCCCCAGGCGCTACAAGACCCGCCCCTGCTCGACTTTCACGAACGAAGCCTACTGGCCGCGCAAGGTCTCGCCCTCGAGACGGCCGCCGAACGCGCCAACCGCGAACGCCTCTCGGTATGGGCGCTTTTGGAGACCGTCACTGAACATCTTACCTTGAGCTATCCGCAGCAGAGCGACGGAGGAGCAAATATCGAGAGCGCGGTCTTTGCTGCTCTCGGATGCAGACCGCTTCCCGCCAGCACAGCCTACTGTGCAAGCGTTGAAGAGGTCAGGCGCGACCGGCTGCTCGACGAGGAAGCGACTACTGATGGGGTGCTCAAGGCGGCCCGAAGAAACCAGCAGATCGAACTGCGTCGGGAGAGTGCGGCAGCTCATGACGCCTTTGATGGGGTGCTGGGCATTCAACTGCCGCTATCGGACTATACGTTTAGCGCTACGGGCCTGACCCGCATCGGTCTCTGCCCCTTCCGCTGGTTTGCAGGCAACGTTTTAGGTCTCAAGGAACTCGAAGAAGCGGAGACCGACCTAAGTCCGAGGTTACGCGGCGAGTTCTACCACCTGGCGCTCGAGCTGGCGGTCAAGGCCGCCCGGGAGGCGGGCGGGACGCGAGCTGATGTGGTCGCTGCGCTAGACACGTCATTCACCCAGGCCGAGAAAAAGCTCAGGCTGAGCACCCTGTCGAACTGGAGCAACCGCCGTGACGAGCACCTGGCGTTTCTCGCGCGGGCGGTACGCGACCCCGAATTCTTGCCAGACGGAGTTGAGATCGTCGCTGTCGAAGAGTTTTTCTCGACAACCTGGAAGGGTCTGACCATACGCGGCAAAGTAGATCGTGTCGACCGCACAGCGGAGGGCTTAAGCGTCAAAGACTACAAAACCAGCTCGAGCAAGCCCAAAGGGGTCAAGAACGATAAGGGGGTCGCCAAGATCGACGTTCAGCTCCCGCTCTACATTTACGCCGCCCAAACGCAGATCGTTCCCGGTGCCGTGGCCGAGACGATGACGGGACATTACTACTCGCTGACCCGACGCGAGAAGCGCATCCTTGGCCACGCCGACCCCGATGAAGCCGCGCTGGACGCCCTGGCCGAGCGGGTCAAGGAGCACCTGGCTGAGGGCTCGTTTCCGGTCGATCCGGACACCGACGACTACGCCTGTACGCACTGCGAGTTCGAGCTGGTCTGCCGCAAGGGGCCGCGCCTGAACCGGAAACGGAGTGACCGTGCTGACGCCTGACCAGGAGCGCGCCGCTCTCGCCGAAGGCAGCGTCGCCGTCGTCGCCGGAGCAGGCACCGGCAAGACGCATATGCTCGCCTACCGCTACCTGCACCACCTGCGCCAAGGGCTCTCGCCGCTGGGGATCGTCGCGGTGACCTTTACCGAGCGCGCTGCCGACGAGTTGCGCGCCCGCATCCGCCGCGAGGTGGCGGCAGCAACGGACCTGCCCGACCACACCCGGCTGGTGGCCGAGCTCGAGGCGGCGCAGATCAGCACCGTCCACGCGCTGGCCGCGCGGATTTGCCGCGACCACCCCGAGAGAGCCGGTGTACCCGCAGGTTTTGAGATCCAAGATGAGCTCGAAGGCGTCCTCGACCGGGCTGAGCGGCTCGAGACGACGCTCGCCGCGCTGCCACCTGAAGTGTATGACGTGTTGCCCTACACGCAGCTCAAAGCGGTCATCGTGGAGATGCTTAGAGACCCGTTGCGGGCCGAACATGCGCTGGCCCACGCCCCGGAACGGTGGCCGGAGCTAGTCGCCCGGGCGCGGCAGGAGGCCACTGAGCGACTGACCTCGCAGGTGACCTGGCAAGACGCGTGTGACGCGGTCCGAGCCTATTCGGGTACTGCGGGCGACGTCCTCGAGGAGGCTCGCAAAACGGCTGAAGCGGGCATTGCGTCTCTGGCTGCGGGTGACCTGGTGGGTGCAGTAGAGCTGCTCTCAACCATGAAAACGGGCAAGGTCGGCAAGCCGGGCAACTGGCCGGGTGGTGGCTTAGACGAAGTGCGGGAGGCGCTTAGAGCACTTAAAACATGTCTTAAACCTACCCGTGCTCACGACAAACGCGAACTCGGGCTCCTGACGCTGGCGCTCGGCCCGGTCGACGACGAACTAGAGAACGTTCTCGGCGTCCTTCGCAGCAGCTTCGCGGCCGTCCACGAAGCGCTCAAGCAGACCAGGCTGGAGCGCAGACAGCTCGACTTCGCCGACCTCGAAGTCCATGCACTTCACGCTCTCGAGTACCCCGAGGTCAGGGCACATTATCGCTCGCGGTGGCGCGCTGTGCTGGTCGACGAGTTTCAGGACACCAACCCGGTTCAGGCCGAGATCCTGGCGAAGCTGAGCGAAGCGGCAACCTTGACGGTTGTCGGAGACGAGAAGCAGTCGATCTACGGATTTCGTGGGGCGGAGGCCGCCATCTTCCGCAGCGTCCGCAATCAGATCATAGCTGCCGGTGGTAGCGAGGTCGTCCTCGCGGAGAGCTTCCGCACCCACGCGGAACTGCTTGAGCCGATCAACGGCTGCTTCGCGCCAATTTTCGGGGAGGCGCATAGTACCCTTACGCCGTACCGCAAGGCACCCCCGAATGACGGCCCGCACTTCGAGGCTTTCGCTATTACCCTCCGCGAAGGCGAAAAGGCTGCACGACGCCTCTGCTTGGTTCATGAAGCGCGGGAGCTTGCAACTCGGATCAAAACGCTTGTCGACGATGAGACGCCGATCTATGACCCGCGCACGCAGTCGACTCGACCGCTCGGCCCGGGGGACGTTGCGGTTCTTACTCGCACCTGGCGTACCCTAGACGTCTTCAACGAAATTTTCCCGGCAGTCGGTTTGCCCGTCGTCCATACAGGCGGTGGCAACTTGCTGGACACCCGTGAGGCCAAAGACACTATGGTGCTCCTCCAGGTACTTGCCGAGCCTGAAGACGACCTTTCCCTAGTGGCGCTCCTCCGCAGCCCTTATTTCGCCGTCAGCGATCCAGCTCTCTATAAGCTCAGGCAGCAAAAGGCTAAAGAGGAGCTCTGGTGGGATGTGCTGGGGCGCTCGGAGGACGAGGCAGCAAGGCGCGACGCGACCATTTTACGCAGACTTTATGAAGCGAGTCAGCATCACCGTGCTACCCGGTTACTCCAGCTCGCTGACCGTGCTACAGGCTACACCGCCGTGATCAGCAACCTGCCTGGGGCCGAGCGCAGACTGGCGGACTACCGCGGCTTCGTGGCGCTGGTGCGAAAGCTCGAGGGAGGACTTGGGGATGTGTTCAGCGTCAGCCGCCGACTCAGGCGGCTACACCTGGCAGAGGCCAAAGTCGAGCGCCCTAAGCTGCAAGGGCTGGGCGCGGTATCGCTGATGACGCTGCACGCAGCTAAGGGTCTCGAGTGGCCGTTCGTGGTGGTGGCAGACCTCGACTACGATAACAAAGGGGGGAAAACAGCCGTACTGGTAGACAGTCAACTCGGCGTGGCGCTTAAACTGGGCGATGAGGAAGGACTTTTGCAAACCCCTGCGCTGTACAAGCTACTCGAGCAGCAAAACAAGCGGCGCGAAGAGGAAGAGTTATCGCGGCTGATGTATGTCGGACTCACCCGCTCACGGGACCGTTTGTTACTCTCCACTTCGGGCGTTAAAGGGGCTGCCTATAAACTGCTTGTCCCCGGCGCTGAAGCCGTAGAGGTTGCATTCGCCGAGATTGTTTACAAACCGAGTTTGACAGTGTATCCATCGACCGCCGTCCCATCAAAAATAATCGGTGCTAAAAGGCTTGTGGTCATCGCTGACTAACGGATCAAAGTTTTTAGACAATGGTAGTTTTGGTATTTATTGTTTGAAGCCAGAACGGTCTTATATCTTCTGAAGATCGACTTGGTTGCGTAGCTCACTTCTGAGCACATCTTGTGTATACAGCGTACACGCTGAGGGGTGTGATTAACCGTAAAAACCGCGTACTATGTACGCATTTCTGCTAGTGTGGTGGAAGGAGGCTACTGATGCCGAAAAAAGACACCATAAAGCTAAGCTTGGAGCTTTCCCCGGACGTCAACGCCAAGCTCGAGGACTACGCCCGCAAAGCGCACACCACCAAGAGCGAGGTGTTGAGGCGCAGTCTAGGGTTGTACGACATCGCCGCCGAAGCTAAAAAGGACGGACACAAACTCGGCCTGCTCGACAAAGACCGGCAGGTCATCACGGAGATCCTCAGCATCTGAAGACGGCTCGCGCCCCGTTTCACCCTCCCGACGGAGGGTTTTTTCTTGGAGGCTCTATGCCAGACGAAACCCCACTCAATCCCTCATCACGCATTACCGGCACCCTCGAGGTCAGCCCTGACGAAAGCGAAGTCGAGACCAATGCCCGCCTCGAGCGTTCGAGAGCGTATCAGCAGCTCCAGCACTGGAGAGAGCGGCTTACCGTCACGCGCGTGGTCGTGGGACTCGCCACCCTGTTCTTCTCGCTCGTGACCGTCAGCTTGCCGGGGAGCACCCCGAGGCTAAAGAGGTGGCGCGGCAGGTCTTACCGGCGCTGAACTACCGGTTTGCTCGGCTACTTCGTAGGGCGCAGAGGCGGGCCTTAAACCGCCCCTGCTTTGCTAAGCTCGAGCATGGAACCCGACTGGCTTACCGCTGAAAACGAAGCCTTTTACACCGCTACGCTCGGGCCGTGCCAACTGAGCGTCTTCAAGACGATGTTCGGCAGCTACACCTATACGGTCAGCCACAACCACCGAACCAGGCGAGCGGGCAACTTAGGCGACCTCGAGACCGCCAAAGCCGAGGCGCTGAGAGTAGCGCGCGAGCTGAACACCTAATCCCACCGCAAATGACAGATAAAAAGCGCGTGTTTGCACCACGCAGACCGAACGCATGATCAAAGTCGTTAAACGCGGAACCCCACAAGCAGCAGGAGCGGTGCGTTTCAGTATCGGACGCAAAAGCAGCGGTACAGGACCGGGCTGCGTGGCGGCTCACGCCCTCGGCAATCCCTTTGGGGTTCAGCCTCACGGCCCCTATACCCGTGAGAAGAGTCTTGCAAAATATGCGGGCTGGCTCGAGCATAAGATTGGCATTCGAGACCCCGCCTTCTGTACGGCTCTCAATATGATCTGGCAAGCTGCGCGGCACGGAGATGTAGAGCTCGAGTGCTTTTGTGCTCCCCTCGCCTGTCATGGACAGGGAATCAAGCGTGTTGTCGAGGCGAAGCTCTGAGACTCGAGATACTTATCTCCGAGACCACCATCTGAACGAAAAAAGAAAGGAATCATGGACGATGCCAGTCAGCCACCCCCGGACCTCGCCGAGCGAAACCGTAGGGTGCTCGAAACTAACGGGATGAACGCCGAGCTCTATTCCACTTTTCACGACGAACACGTCATAAGCATCAAGCACGCCGAAGACGGACTCTTCTACCGTTCCCGTTACGTGCAGCGAAGAGACGTCGAAGACGAGCACTGGATGATTCTCTACGAAGCTGAGAACGGGGCCGAGTACATCTCGACCCTCCGTGATTTCTTCGGTTATATGGAGGTGGACGGCGAACGTGTGGGGCGTTTTGTGGTGGTCGAGTCAGCGCCGCCCGAACGCAGGCGAGCCGCAAGGGGTAGATAACGCTCGCGCGCGAGCAGCCGGAAGGGTGGAGGTACCATGAAACAGATTCCTACACCCACGGCGAACTCTATCGTCTCCTTTCCCGAACGCGGACCCTGGGGCGACGCGCGCTACCCTGGCAACAGCAGCGGATTCGTGATGCTCGAGCTGCTCGCCGCCCTCAAACCCGGCTTCGTCATCGACGTCACCGCCGGGAGCGGCACTAACGTCGCGCTCTGCCGGGACTATGGCGTGCGCGTTCTCGGACTCGACCTCAAAGACGGTTTCAACGCCCTGAGAGACAGCGTCCTGACGCGCGCCGGGGAGCCCGCCGACCTCACCTGGAGCCACCCGCCCTACTGGGACGTAAAGCGTTACAGCAGCCATCCCGACGACCTGTCGACCTGTAAAGACGAGGACGAGTTTATAGGCAAACTTCACGTTCTGCTCTTAAACCGGCGCGAGGCGACGCGAGAGGGGGGCCACTACGTCACCCTCATCGGCGACCGCCGCAAGGCAGGCCTCTACTCGTCGTATCAGGCCGATTGCATCACCCGGATGCCCCGTGATGAACTCCGCAGCGTCGTTATCAAAGCGCAGCACAACGTCTCGAGCAGTGCCACGAGCTACACCATGCGCTATCCGCTGGTGCAACACGAGTACCTGCTGGTGTGGAGGCGCGCCGAGCGTAGCCTGTTCGCACTCTGGCGCTCGCTCGTCACCCATGCTCACCGGGTTCTGGAAGGAACCTGGAAGGCGCTCGTCTATACCATTCTGGTGCAGCTGGGGACGCCCTCGAGCCTCACCGACATCTACGCAGCAATAGCCGACGCCACCCCGGAAGCTGCCGATAAGACGCACTGGCAGGCCAAAGTGCGGCAGACGCTCTATTCTCACCCCGAGTTCAAGCGTTCAGAACGGGGCGTGTGGGGTTTGGCTTGACGCTGCTATAAGGAAGCGCGCCCCCGCGCGCAGTCTGGGAGAAGCCGGTCGGCAATAGGGCTGACCGGCTTTTTCATGCCACGAAGGAGAGTGTATGGAGCTTGGACTGGACTATCACGTGCTGGGTTACCTGGCCGCGTCGACGTTCGACAATCCCCGCGGCCACAGCCAGAAGCACAAGGCCCGGCCCCGCAAAGGTCGAGCTCGAGCGGCTGGAAAACGGGCTCGGCAAGCGCGCAAAGGGGGCAGACGATGAAAACTGCTGAGGTTGCCTACTTTAGAAGCGAAGAGCACGACATCTGGCTGGGTCGACGTGGTGACGGCACTTTTGTCATGGAAGGTTTTGTCAAAGACGGCGACGGCCTCAAACACCTCATTTACACGCCGGAAGACGCCTCGCTCGGCACCGCCCTGGAATCACTTAAATGCTACGGCAGAAAGGTGCAGCGGCCCTACCTGCTAGGGGGCGGCTGTGACGGCTCGATTACCACACCCGTTCTGGCGCTCTATCTGGACTTTTGCCAGCGGCACAAGCTCGACGCTGCTACCCTCTACGCCGAGGCGTATCCGGGCGAGAAAGGGCTCGAGGAAGAGGCCGTCACCACCTTTGCCGACTGGCAGGAGGTACGCATCCCCCACAAATGGACGGCAGCGTGCTTCGAGGGGTTACTCAAGAGTCTCACCGCAATCAACTATCACATGCTACGAAGCATCGTTGAAGGGGCTGCAAAAGACGTCACGTTCCCCACCGGAGTACTCGAGCGGGGTGGCTACGTTGCTTTCAGGGGCAACACCCGCACCTACGGCCCTGAAGCACGTTTTACCTGGGGAAGCGTCGTTACCCCGACCGGTGAGCACTATTGGCGCTACGACCCCTGGCTGAGCAAGAACGGTTTCGTTCCCAAACACTATTGGCTGTCGTTTATCGCGGTAGCAGCGGGTCAGGACGGCAACCTCGAGCTCGAACGCCGGGTTATCGAGGAGGCCCTAAGCCTAGCGCGCTCCCCGGCGAACAAGGGTCACTACGACTGGTGGCTCGGAAGTCTGGGTCTCGAGGCGGCTTAAGAGGCGCTTACTCAAGCAGTTTATGGTCCGATAAGAAAGGGTTTTCATGAATATTCCCGCTTTACAACGCGCCCGCGCCATGTGTTTGGAAAAAGCCGAGGAGGGGGCGCACCTCGACACCACCAGATGGGGCGACAACAACATCGCGTGCGGTACCGTCGGCTGTATCGGCGGTTGGATGACGCTCGACCCCGAACTCAGACGGATGGGTCTTAGAAACGCGAGGGACGCCCGAATCCCTTACGACTTTGGGCCACCTCTGAGACCTTCTTACGGGTCGAGCAAAGGAGACCTTGCGCTGATGGACTTTTTGGAACTCGACGACGTGCCGACCCGTCATCTCTTCGGCGACCACAACCCCAGCGACTGGACCGCAGCAGCAAGGCGTTTTGACGACGTGCTCGAGCAAAAAGTCAGCTGACAACGAGCGTTCCAAAGGGAGACTATGACACCGTTCGGCGCATTTAAGGGCTTTTATCTCGGTGAGCTGGCCCTGGTGCTCGGCCCCGACACCCTCGTTTTTCTCGACGACGTGGCTGGTAAAAGGTTTGTCGTCTCTCAACACGGCGTTTGCATCGACGAAGGCACCCTCACCGCCTTGCAGGCCAAACGCTTTGCCGAGGCCGCGACCGGCGCGCGGGAGGTCACCCGCACCACGGTAGACCTTAACTGCCTGGTAGGGAGAGCGACCGCCTAAACTGGAGGTCCTATGAACGTTCCTATTTACAGCGACCCGGAGGTACTGGAAGGGCTGTACAAACGCTTTTCCTACCTCTCGGGTCAACCGCTGCGTCTTTACGGCGTAGCTGCCGAGGCTTCCAGCATCGGAACCATCGAAACGGACGCGCTACTCGCTTTTGTGGCGGCGCATCTCCACGAGGCCGTGCCATACCAAGCCGATTTTCCTCTCTTAAGTAGAGCAGAGAACGCCAGCTTGACCCATTACGCGGAGGTCGAGGCGCTCGAGCCCTGGCCGCAACCGCTGATCGACGTCGACTGGGCCAGACCTGAACGAGCAGGGGTCATTACTCGCATCAGCCACGTCGATATGCAGCTTAAACCCGTCGGTTACGGGCAGCTCTGGTGGGGCGGCGAAGTCGCCGTGTTGTGGGAGGCGTATTTCGAGCAGCCCTACTGTTCTCACCGTGATCACCACGCCCTGCTAAACCGCTATTGGGAGCTGTGCGAAACGTACCTGAGCACTAAAGGCGTGCGCTACGTTCACACCTATAGCCGAGACCCCAGGTTTGGCGCGGATTGGTACACCACCTTTTTAGCCGACCGCTGTTACCGACGTGATCCGGCTCGAGACCATCTGCCCGGCAACAGCGTGGCCGTCGTCAAGCACCTTTACGCACACAAAGGAGACGAAGATGCCTAAAGATAAACGGTTTTACCGCTACAAGGTGACGCACGTTTGGGGGTGCATGAAAGGACGCCTAAAGGTTGGAGCCACCCTGATCTACAGGTGGAACGACAAAAGCCATACGTGGCTGATCCCGGACGGTGGTGGCGGCAAGGTCACGGGAAGTTTTAGCGGCGAACTCATCGGGCGCGTGACCGAGCCGGACGTGACACCCTCTTGCCTTACTCGCTATAGCCCTTGCCTGGTCGCATCACGTCGGTGAATAGTTGCATGACACCGGCACAAAGCGGCTAAAGCCTAAGGCGCACTTGCGTAAAGAAAAGTCTTTCTTTCGGCACGGTCTCGACCATTTCAGGCATCTGCTTAAAAACCTCTGGTTCAAAGCCGACGACCTGCTCTTCTGCATTCGGCTTTTGTCCCGTACTTAGCTCAGTAATACAAACTTCTGGCAGGGTAGAAGGGTTTGCGTTACGATATTGCCTAAAAACTTGGTTCAAGCTCGAATGTCCATACCGCCTATAGAATCGCCTGCACGGCGCAAACCTTTTTGGTACTTCACTTTTCCACCCCAGTTACAACAATACCTTGCATAAAGTAACGTTGTGCAAAAAAGAACATTAACAGGGGTATAATCATCGTAAGAATCGATGCAGCCTGAATCAGTTGGGGTTCGGCGCTGTATAGCCCGTTAAAACGGTGCAAGCCTGTAGAAATAGGTTGGGCATCCATGTTGCCTGCCAAGTAGATAAGGGGACCAAAAAAGTCGTTCCAGGCAAAAAAGAAATGAAACAAAGAAACTGCTATGAGAGCAGGTATGGATTGTGGCAGTATAATAAGAAAAAAGGTTTGAATAGGTCCTGCTCCGTCAATATTGGCAGCATCTTCTATTTCGGTAGGAATGGTCAAGAAGTATTGGCGCAGTAAAAAGACGTTGTAGGCGTTAGAAAAGAAAGTAGGAACGATCAATGGCAACCAGGTGCCTATCCAACCTAGTGCGAAAAAGAAAGCGTATGTTGGAACGAGCGTGACTTGGGGGGGCAGGATTATAGTCGAAATAAGAATGAAGAAGAGTAAGTTTTGGTAGGGGAAACGAAAACGGGAAAATCCGTAAGCAACAATTGCGGCCGAAAAGGTTGAAGCGATGGTCGTAATGACAGCGTACATCAAGGTATAGCCGAGCATCCGTAAAAAATCAATGGTTCTGAAGGCTTTGGGAAAGTTTGACCAGGTCAGAGACCGACTATAGACGGGCTTCAAAGTTCGCCAACTTCCTTCCCAACTAACTTCACCGGCTTCCAGATTTTGCGGGTCGATAAAAACGCTTGACTGTCGTCCCGTTTCGATGAGAGCAAGTTTTTTCATGCCCTCATCCAATGGAACTAGGACCACGGGAACTTCTTTACCGTTATAGCTGAAGCGTTCGGGTTGAGAGGGCAGCAATGGAGCATTGATGTCTGTCACTTGCTGTTTCGTCTTCAAAGAGGTTACAAAACTGTAAATGAAAGGCATCAAGTACATGAGTAAGACAACCAAAGCGAGAGAAGTGATTATAGTTTTCATAACCAATTTACGCATTGATTTCTGGGTACGTTGTCGGGTTTTCTCACTTGACGCCGCTTGATTTAGCTCAATGGCCATTTTACTTCCTCTCACCCGCGTAGTACACCCAATAACGAGAAGAACCGAACAGTATCAGGGTGATGACCAGTGCGATAATAAACATAAACCAGGCTAAAGCCGCCCCGTAGCCCATATCTTGAAAGGCAAAAGTCTGTTTATAAAACCAGATCATGTAAAACATAGTCGAACCATTAGGCTGACCGGTGCCTTGATTCAGTACGTAAGGAACGACAAAATATTGCATCAGATGCACCAAGCTTATGACCAAGTTGTAAAAGATAACAGGCGTCATGATCGGCAAAGTCACAGCACCTAACCGACGCCACCAATTCGCCCCATCAATTTTTGCAGCGTCGTAGAGGTCAGTAGGCACCCCTTGCAATCCTGCAAGGTTGATGATCATCGCCCCACCTATGCCCCAGAGTGCCATAAAGGTAAGCGCGAAGTAAACCAGGTTAGAGTTGTCCAGCCACTGTATGCCGCTGGGACTTTGCGCATCTACACCGGTAAACCATTCGATGAGCCCATTGAGCCAACCCGTAGCGGGGTTCAAAACACCTGTCCATATGAGAATAACCGCGATGAAAGGAACGACGGAAGGCGCAAAGAAAAGAGTTCGGAAGATGGGTTTTGCTAGCAGGTGTTCTGAATTGAGCAGGATAGCGAGAAAGAAGGCAGTTGCCATAGAGATAGGTAAGCTGATAAGCGCGAACTTAAAGGTCACCCCGAGCGATTGCCAAACGGTTGCATCTTGAAACAACAGGCGACGCCAGTTCTCGAGTCCGACGAATTTGATGTTGTCGGGTGCGCCTAAAGTAAAGTCCAGCAGCGAAAACCCCAGAGACGCTATCATGGGGAAAAGATAAAATACCAAAAAGCCTACGACCCACAAACCGATAAAGCCGTAGCCCCAACGAGCTTCGCGTTTTTCGGCTTTGCTCAAACTTGCCCAGCGACGCCCTCTTTGCCTAAACTTTGAAAAGTCGAACATCTTGCTCCATAGCTGAGTTTGGTGGTTGAGAGGCGGGCTAGCACCTCTCAAACGAGTTCGGGATTTATCGAGCCTGGTCGAAAATGACTTGAAGATCGGTGCGCAAGGTCTCGAGTTCAGCGTCCATATCTAGGTTGGGGGTGCTGTTTATGTAAGCGTTGAAAACGTCATAACGGTCTCTGGCTACGTTGTAGTTGGGCATCCCCTCTTCATGGTTGGGAATATCCGGGTAAGAAAGGCTCTCGGTCACGACAGCCCAATTAACATCTGCGCCAGGGAATTGGTCTTCCGCGAAGGTCTCCAAGAAAGTGGCCTGTAAGCTTTTTCTGGCAGGCATACCACCGTAAGCACTGACCAGGCGACTAGCAGCAGGCCCTATTATGTAACTCAAGGCTTCAAAAGCTTCTTGAGGATGCTCGGTGCTATTCATAATGGACAGGGTGTCAGCGTGTAATTTGGCCGTGACGACGCCGTCATAAGAGGGCTTAGGAGCGATGTCCCAATTCGCCGACAGGGTCGTCATGCAGCAAGCTTGATACCACAAGTGATTATCCGAAATGGCGACGTGACCTGAGTCGAAGGTATTGCCCTCTAATAGCAAGGTGCTGTTTTTGTAAGCGGCTGTCGGATAGAAGTGGTCGTTCCACATCGCGTCGTAATGCCACTTGATGCCGGTTACCCAGTTGTCAGGGATGACGGCGTTACCGTCGGCATCGACGAAGTTGCCTGGACCGAACAAAGTGGCGCGGCCCCTCAAATCGTCATTATTAGGAACATCGAAGCCCCACTGAATGATGTTGTCCGGGTCGAAATCTGGGGAAGTGGCGTCGTTGCCATTGGCGTCGACTGTCAAAAACGTGGCTAGGTCGCGCAAGGTGTCGATGTTCCAGGGCTTTTCAGTACCGTCAGCGTCAACGTAGGGTTGACCGAAGTCGGAAGGAGGGTAAGCCAAGCCTGCTTCGTCGAAAAGGTCTTTGTTGTAGGTAATGTATGAGGGATAAACAGCGAAAGGAAGCCCTAATTGACCTTGACCAGGTAAGCGGTAAAAGTCGACGAGGGCGGGGTCAAAGTCATTCAGGTCGTAATTGTTGGTTGCGATTAAATCCGTTAAATCGAGCCAGACTCCAGGAAAAGAAGCGCGCCCACGGATACCCATAGGGCCGACGATGTCGGGAGCGTTGCCAGCAGCAATCTCAGTTGCTAGAACGTCGAAAGGTGACTGGGCAGCAACCTCGAGCGTCAAGTTGATACGGTCTTGGGACGCGTTAAATTCATCAGCGATGGCTTGTTGGGCGGTGACCTGAGCTTCTTGTGTACCCGCACCAAGACCAATGAACCAGCGGATTTCGATCCTTTGGGCGAAAGTGACGCCTAGAAGCAATAACACAATGATCGAGAGGATTTTTCTCATGTATTTTCCCTTCGCGTCCAAGTCTATCGTATTAACGTTAATACTGTATGACTAAGGCAGTAGCCATCTCCGGCATCAACATCAACATCTCAGCTTAGACAAACTTGAGATATTATGTCCACACTGGGCTAAAAATAGCAAGTGCCTTGAAAGGTTTGCGTTAAACACTTGTGTTTTCGGACTTAGGTTGCCATAATTGAAGGCGTTGGCTTAACATATAGAGGTTTTCTTTCGAGTGAGGGTGACGAACTTTGTATTAACGCTAATACTAGCTTGATACCAATATGCAAGTGAAAGAATGATTAAGCCTTTACCGTTCGGTATTTAGTTTGAAGATTGGTTCTAAGTATGGCTAGCAGACTGAAAGACATTGCGCTTGAAACGGGCTTTTCTGTCAATACTGTGTCCTTGGCCTTAAGGGGGAGCGATAGAATAAAGGAAACGACTCGAGAGAAAATAGTCTCAGCTGCCAAAAAGGCGCACTACGTCCGCAACAACGTCGCACGTTCATTAGTTAAACAACAAACGATGACGGTGGGGGTCATCTTGACCGACATTACAAATCCCATCCTGACTTCGGTGGCTCACCATATCGAACGATTGTTAGCTGAACAAGGCTACACAATGGTTTTTGTGACGACCGACCAAAAGCTTGAGCAGGAAAAGAGGTCAGTAGATATTTTGCGTGCTCAGCAGGTCGACGGGATGCTTGTATTTCCTGCTAATCATGACAAGCTCGGCCACCTCGAACCCTTACAGGAAGCGGGCTATCCCCTGGTTTTACTTGCAGGGAGCCGCACTGCCACGTTCGATCTTATCGCTATGGATGACACGTTGGGAGCTTACAAGGCCGTTCGCCACCTCATTGAATTGGGTCACGAGAGAATCGCCTTATTCAGTCTCGGTAGCGACAAACTTGAGGGCTACGAGCAAGCTCTTAAAGAACACCGCCTTTGGGACCCTGACCTCATCTTTGAGACCGGCGGAGGCGACTATGAACACGGCTACCGCGCCACGCCCGCCCTGTTTAGGGAAAAGATCCCACCAACAGCACTCTTGGCTGCTACAGATTACCTCGCTCTGGGCGCAATTTCCTGGTGTAAAGCCAATGGTGTCAAAATTCCCGAAGATCTCGCCGTGATCGGCTTCGACGATATCGAAGCGGCTAAGTACAGCGACCCAGGTTTAACTTCGGTAACTTATGACGCCGCCCGTATCAGCGAACGCGCCGTAAACCGTTTATTTGAACGCATCGCGCAAACGCAATCGTCTTCACTAGATGGGCGGATGGAAAAAACCATACTAGAACCCGAGTTGGCCTTGCGGCACTCGAGCGGTTCAATACCAGTCCATATCTCTCAGCAAGCAGATCGAAGGAGGAATATAGATGACAACGCTGTCACCTAAAGGCGGTCTCGGCCAGTTCGAGGAGCAAACGGACGTAGGCTCGGTCCACCGTTCAGGGTCGTGTATTTACGATGCTGAGGCGCAGACCTATACCATCGCTGGTGCTGGCGCGAACATCTGGAAAGAGAGTGACGCCTTTCATCTTGTGTGGAAACGTATGACTGGTAATTTCATCGTGACGGCGCAAGCAGCGTTCAAGGGTGAGGGCGTTAATCCGCATCGCAAACTTGGTTGGATGGTCAGAGAGACCCTCGAGGCGGATTCACCCCACGTAAGCACGGGCATCCACAGCGACGGGCTGCTCTCGCTCCAATTTAGACGCAAGCAAGGAGATTTGACGGAGGAAATCAAAGCGCCTCTAACAGGCGCAGATGTGATGCAGCTCGAGCGCAAAGGTAACACTTACACCATGTCTGTCGCCCAGTTCGGTCAACCTTTTGTCACCTTACAAACCGCCGAAATCAACCTGAGTAGCGAGGTTTATGTCGGACTGTTTGTTTGTTCGCACGAAGACGAGGTCGTCGAAACGGCCACCTTTCACAACGTGCGCGTCGTGGTTCCTGTCAAAGATGGCTTTGACCGTCAGAAAGACCCTTTCGGGAGTCGGCTCGAGCTTCTGGAGGTAGAGAGCGGTCAGAGGCGGATAGTTTATAGCGCGGATAGCGTATTTGAAGCCCCCAACTGGACTAGAAACGGTGACGCGCTCATTTATAACAAGGGGGGACGGCTCTACCGGTTCAATCTGAACGCTAAAACGTCGACCATTATCGACACAGGCGAGGTCGTCCAAAACAACAACGACCACGTGCTTTCGTTTGATGGCAGGATGCTCTCCATCAGCAGCCGGGACGATAGCGATGCCTCCATCGTTTACACCGTTCCTGTGGAGGGCGGGGCACCGAAGCGTGTCACCCTGACGGGACCGTCTTATGTGCATGGCTGGTCACCCGACGGCAAATTTTTAGTCTACACGGGCCAACGAGATGGTGAATTCAACATTTATCGTATCTCTTGCGACGGTGGCGAAGAATTTCAGCTCACAGACACTGAAGGTCTTGACGACGGCCCAGAATATACCCCAGACGGTGAGTACATTCTTTTCAATTCCGTTCGCACGGGGCGTATGCATATCTGGCGAATGAAATCTGATGGCAGTGAGCAACAACAACTCACCAACGACGAGTATGATAACTGGTTTCCTCATGTTTCACCGGACGGTAGATGGATCGTTTTTGTGACCTACCTCGTTGGCGAAGTCGAGCCCAGTGACCACCCGGCCGCCAGACGGGTGTACCTGCGTATATTGCCGCTCGAGGGCGGTACACCAAAGGTGCTGGCCTATCTTTATGGTGGTCAGGGTACGATGAACGTGCCTTCCTGGTCACCTGACGGCAAGCAGGTGGCTTTTGTCAGTAACACTGTTCCCTATGATTAGAACTTACACGAGCTAGCGTAAGCCGTCAGCTTCACAGACGTTTCATATTGTAAATAAAGTCTTGTTGATCGCCAACTCAAGTCGTGAGGCTGCGCCATCGAGCGTTGCCTTTATCTCGTCTTCACAGCTTCTACAACCTGTTCTCTCAGATCAACCTAGTACGCTCGCATTTCTGAGTCCGATATATGCTTGTGCTTGTTGGTTGCTAGCAATGGGGCTCGGCAAAACGCTCCTACTTTGCTGGATGCTCTTGAGGTGCTTCAAGAAGATCTCTGGCGCTGATTAAAAGCGCACGCGGCGCGCATCAGTGTGGCTAAAGAGACGTTTTGCCTGAAAATGGTTAGAAAGTATCCCTGGCAGCTCCCGAGCTGTCCTTGGACCTGGCACAATCTACCGGCACCGAGCACCAGGAGTGTACGCACCTACCCCAGTCTACTAGCGACCGACGGAGCGACGTACCTCGCCGACGAAGCAAGGGCGTACTGGCTGTTCGACCTCGTGTGGGGCGTGCTCCCGAAGATTACAGATGAGTTCGCCATCCTCGAGCTGAGCTTGAGAGAGGGAACAGACGGTGCTGGGCTCAAGATTCACGACGGCCGCGAACCTGAAACCGTCTACCACCGCCAGGAAATTACCCGAACCGACTTTCCCTTGCCGAGCGTTACGCTCTATATTCAGCAAAACAGCCGTGATTGGGTGGTGCTGCTTAAAAGCGAATACTGAAGGTTCCCAAACCCCGAAGCGCCCTCTTGGTGGGGGCGTTCCTCTTTGGCCCCAGGAGGTTGTATGTCTATCGCATCTACCGAGCTCGCCACCGAGACGCGCACCGCCGACTGCCCCCGGTGTGGAGGTGCTGGAGAAATCTGTTTGGGGGGAGCGTCCACTTTCGACTCGGCCCAGGAGCAGTGGTACCCGGTCGAGAATGTCTACGTGTGCGACCCCTGTGAAGGCGAGTGCAGCGTACAGGAGACCTTTTGCCTGGTCTGCGCCGAACCGACCGATACGTGCGGCTGTACCGACGACCAGCTCGAGGCGTTTCTCGTCAACTCATATCTCGGGGCAGCTTAGAAGCGCCCGGAAAGGTTCTGTGATGGCGATTTACAAAGGCACCCGCGATGGCGGCGACGCTCAAGTAACGGTTGACGGCTTGCCACTACCACCCCGCAACGACCTCGCCAACCACTCCCCCGATGGTTTCGGCTGGGGCTACAGCGGATCCGGTCCTTCGCAGCTCGCGCTAGCGGTTCTCGCTCACCACTTCCGTGACGCGGGTGACGAGCAGAGGCTGGCCGACGCCAAGGCGCTGGCGCTCTATCACCCGTTCAAAGACAAGCTGATAGCACCGCTACCCAAAGAAGGCTGGGAGTTGGACGCTCACGTCGTCGCCGACACGGTGAAGATGGTCGTTAAAGACGACGCGGAACGCATCTTTACCCGGGCCATGCAGCTCGAGGTCGAGAACCAGCGCCTGAACCGTAACCTCGACGAGTGCTACATGCTGCTCGAGGAAGCAGAGGCTGAGACGACCTAGCCGGGTAGGTAAGAGGCGCGCGCGCACGCGCAGAGAGCCGCTTGAAAGGAGGGTCTATGAAAACCCCTTTATTCGAGCGCCAGAAAGCCACGTTGCAAGAGGTCAAACTCGCCGACATCATCCCCTGGAGTACGAGCGGAGCTGAAAGCGCCACCGGCAAGGCTATCGCCGCGTTGGGCTTTACCAGCACCGTTTTATTGCGGCCCCTGCCTCGGGGACAACAGCACCGCTACAGCGTCGTCGATGGGGCCGGACGACTCGAGAGTGCTCGGGAGCAAGCACTGGAAACGGTCCCTGCAATGGTGCTCAGCGCCGACGTAACTCAGGTCGAGGTAGCGGCGCTTAGGGCGACTATGA
>JAABUN010000589.1_pt1 | contig 91338 bp, 78 predicted proteins | sample 5559311 | NCBI WGS metagenome assembly JAABUN01 (sample SAMN10711877, study PRJNA513370) | rock metagenome | isolation source: Antarctica rocks | place: Antarctica: Victoria Land, Siegfried Peak sud | reverse complement strand
CGACACCTAAATTTGCACTGTGTCGGCGAAGGCCGACTATTATGTTGGCTGCGATTTTATATCGCACATTTACAACTCATTTAGGCGCACTATACATCCGTAGAGACACAGACTTGTCGTGTCTAAAAAGGTAAAATTCGCTGTTACATTGAAGCAAGTTCAACGTTTTAGACACGACAAGTCTGCGTCTCTACAAATTTCCGCTACCGATAAATCGGCGCTTTCCAGTCGGCGCTATAATACTCGGCCACCGAGGTGCCCGGTTGAATCAGTTCATCAACTTTCGCATTATCTTCATCGGTAATCTCGATGTCGAGAGCCTTGAGATTCTCCTCCAACTGTTCCATCGTCTTCGGCCCGATAATCGGCGAAGTCACCGTTTTCTGCGCCGCCACCCACGCCAGAGCGAACGCGTCCATCGCCACGCCCTTTTCGTCGCACAATTTGCGCAAACCCTCGACGACATCCCAGGTGCCTTCGGAAACCCCCTGCCCGTCGCGAAACTTGCCTTCCGAATAGCGCGAGCCTTCGGGCGCTTTTTCGTCGCGCTTATATTTGCCCGTCAGCATTCCGCCGCCCAGCGGACTCCACGGAATCACGCCCAAACCATAAGTCTCGCAGACCGGCAACAGCTCGCGTTCGATGCGCCGATCCAACAGGTTATACGGCGGCTGCTCGCACACAAATCGGTTGATGCCCAATTTTTCGCTGGCCCACAAACTCTCGACGATCTGATAAGCCGCGAAGGTCGAAGTGCCGATATAACGGATTTTGCCCGCCGTAATCAGGTCGTCCAAAGCGCGCAGCGTTTCGTCAATCGGAATATCGTTTTGCGGGCGGTGAATTTGATACAGATCAATGTGGTCAACGTTCAAACGACGCAAACTGTCTTCGCAGCCTTTGATGATGTGCAAGCGTGAGTTGCCCTGATCGTTGGGGCCGTCGCCCATTTTGCCGTGGACTTTGGTGGCCAGAAACACCTGATCGCGTTTGCCTTCCAAACCTTTGCCGACGATGGTTTCACTTTTGCCGCCTCCCGAGTAAACATCGGCGGTATCCCAGAAGTTGATGCCCGCATCGAGCGCACGGTGCATCATGGCGACCGATTGTTGTTCGTCGGCACCGCTGCCGAAGTTCATGCAGCCCAGACAGAGCGGCGACACTTTGGCGCCAGTGCGCCCCAGATTTTTGGTTTTCATATGCGTATTATTTTCTCCACTTTCGGTTCATTGGGCGATATTCACCCCTATTTAGCGATTGCCCTCGAAGCGCAAGCGCGCGGTCACGAACCGATTATTGCTACTGCGCCCAAATATCGCGCCAAAGTCGAAAATTTGGGCTTAAAGTTTCGCCCGATTCGCCCCGACCTGCCGCCAACCGCCGAATATGCGCCGCTCGCTAAGCGCGTGATGGACGCCCGCGACGGCCCGCGTTATTTATTTGAAGAAATACTGGCGCCTTCAATTCGCGAGCAAACCGACGACTTGCTCGACGCCTGCGCCGACGCCGATCTCGTCATCACCCATCCCGCCGCGATGGGTGGCCCGTTGGCCGCGCGCAAGCTGAACAAACGCTGGCTATCGAGCGCTCTGGCGCCGATTTCGTTGTGGAGCGAAATTGACATCGCCACGCCGCCGACGGTGCCGTTTCTCGATTGGCTGCGCGTTCTCGGCCCGCTCTGGGCCAAAATTTATTACGGCCTGGGCAAACTGGGCACGCGCGGCTGGATCGCGCCGGTCGAACGTTTGCGCGCCGAAATGGGCTTGGAAGGCGAGCATCCGATGTTCGAGGGCCAATTTTCGCCGTTCGGCAATCTGGCGCTATGGTCGCCCCATTTCGCGCCGCCCCAACGCGATTGGCCGCACAACACGACGGCGACCGGCTTCTGCTTTTACGACGCCGACGGCTACGACGGCGTAACCGACGAAGATGATGACTGGCGTTACTGGACGATTCAGGGCGCGGCGCCGATAGTGTTTACGCTGGGCAGTTCGGCGGTTTACGACGCGGGCGAATTCTGGAATCGCAGCGCCGAATACGCGACGCGATTGCGTTCGCGCGCGATTTTGCTGACCGGCGAGCCGACGAACATCAATTGGCCCGATAATGTTTTAGAAGTCGCCTACGCGCCGCACTCGGAGATTTTTCCGCGCGCCAGCCTCATCGTGCATCAAGGCGGCGCGGGCACGACGGCGCAAGCGTTACGCGCGGGCGTGCCGCAGTTGGTGATGCCTTATGCGCACGATCAACCCGACAACGCGCGGCGCATTCGCAAGTTGGGCGTCGGTCGCTCGATAAGTCGGCGCTTGTATGAACGTGGAAGTCGCGGCGATTTCGCCCTCGAGATCATGGCCGAAGCGCGCGACGAGTGCGCAGGTTACGCGCGCGAATTGGGCAAACGCGTGCGCGCGGAGAACGGGCCGCGCGTGGCTTGTGAGGTGATGGAACGTTTGGGTTAAATCGCTTCTAATCTTGTTGCAGTTTGGCGATGAGTGCAAAAATTTCAGTGCAATTCTTCTCGCCTCCAGAGCGGCTGACGCCTAAAAAGCCGCCGACTTTTGGCTCATTCGTAATCATGTCAACCAGTTCCTCAGCGCCGCCATCTTCCGTATCATCCATTGTATCGAAGGGAATAGAATCAAGAAACTGCTGGTAATCAATCTTGCCCTCGTAAAGCTCGAGCGCCAAAGAAGCGACGCGCTTTCTCAAAATTTGCACTTTGCTCATTTAGGATACTCCTGCGAAGGCCGATTGACGCGCAATAACGCGCTCGCCAAGTCGGGCATTTCGTTTAACGCTTCGTCAATGTGGCCCGCTTGCCCAATAAAATCGGCGTCGAGCGTGCAAACGATAATGCCCTCTCATGTAGGCCATGTTTTGTTCCTCATCAAGCCGCGACCATTTCGCCTAACTCAACGCGGATTTCGACTTTGCCGCCCAACGCATCCAAAACGCGTTGCGCTTTTTGGGGCGAGGTGTTGCGATATTCGTTGATCTCATCGCTTACGACTTCCTCTGCGCTTATGCCCAGATGCGACGCTAATTCCTGTTGGCTCCAACCGCGCGCCAGACGCAACGCAATCAATTGTCGCCCCAGCGATACAAACGCCGAAGCCGGTTGAATTTCGCCGCGCTTCATCATTTCGTAATCGGCGATTTGGTTTTGTAAATCACCCACAAAAGACTGCATCGGCCCAAGACCGTGTTCGGCCTGTTCGGGGGTGGCGCCCATTTCGAGGAAAGCCGCGCGTTGCGCTTCCAGCGTATATAAGCCGCGTTCGACTAACTCGCGGGTGTTTTTTAGTTCTTTTTCGGAAAGCAAAATCATTTTTATCTCCTTCAATTTTCGTCGGGTAGAAGTTGAACGATACCTTTGGGAGCCAAACCGCGCGACAAGCGGAACGCCTCTGGAAACTCTAACGGACGACCGTAGCGGTTGCCCAGCCCCGATGACATTCCTTTGTAATGAGGATAAAGCTCAACACGGAAGCGATGCCAGAACAGAAATTTCAAATCGCGCCCATTTCCTGTCGCGGTTTTGGTCACGGGGTTCCAGGTCCAAATCGAAGCCGCATCTTCAAAATCGCTGGCTTCAATCAATTCGTTTTCTAACTCGCCCAGCCATATCTTCGACGGGTGACACTCAAAATAACCGTCAATATCGCCAGGAGTCGCATTGTTCTCCACGAACGAACCGTCAATCCAAATGGATTCGATGCCAATTTTCCATAACGGCTGCGCCAGAATTCCCAGATTATCAACCAACGTTGCGCGCCAATCTTCATCCCAATTCTCAGCACAAGCCGCGCCGTTGCTGGCGTTGCGCCCGCGAACCAGAAACGATTCGCGTAACGTCGCCAACTTTATCGGATAATCTCCCTCCGGCAATAACCCACGCGAATTGAAAGGAGGAAGCATCAACGAAGTTTATCCGCCCGCCGCATAAAGTAAAATCTCTTCCGTGAATCCCCAACCCGTCGCGCCCACGACGCCGACCAAATTCGATGCGCTGTTAAAGCTCAATCCGTTTTGGTGGCTACTTTTCATCGCCGCGCTCAACGTCGCGCTGCCGTTTTTGCCGATCTCCAATCTCATCGTCGCCATCGCGTCTAATATCGTCTTGACGCTGGTTTACGTCGGCGCCGTCGTGTTGTTCGCATTGGGCATCGCGCACCGCGAATGGAGTTTGCCGCTCACCATCGCCGCCTTCGTCATCAGCATTGTGGCATGGCTGGCCGTGCAAAACGGTTTATTACCGCTCGTCGCGGGCGGTTTGCAACGTGGCGTCAAGCTTTCGACGATAGAAATTCTGGAATTAACCAGCGCCGTCACCGCGCAGGATATGGCGTTATTGTGTGCGGCGATGTTCGGCGGCGTTTCGCTTTCACGCATGATTCGCACGCCCAATATGCTGGGGCCCATCGGCGGCATTATCGCCGTTATTGACATTTGGGGCGTGTTATTTGGCGGCCCCGTCTCGAAGATAATGGCGAGCGAAGCCGCCAAACCTGTCACTCAAGCCGCCATGACGAGCGGCCCACAAATCGGCGCGGTGGGCGCGGCGCGGCCCGAATTCGCGATACCTTTGCCGCAAATCGGCGTCGGCGATTTCTTGTTTCTGGCGCTGCTTCTTGGGATAATCGTGATTCATCGCATGAACTGGCGCACGCCCGCCTGGACGATTTGGCTGCTGGTTTCGGGCGCTTTATTATCCATCACGTTTCTGCCGTTCTTTCCGGCGCTGCCTGGATTATTATTCATCGGTGCGGGCGCGGTGTTGCCGAACTTGAAGTATTTTACCTACACGCGTGACGAGAAGTTTGCGTTGTTATGGGCGGGCGTTTTGGTGTTGGTGATGACCGTCGGCATTCATTTCGGCTTGCGTCATATGCTGGCGAATTTGGACGATAAACCGGCGGCTAATGCGGTGGCGCCGAAGTAATCGAGCGAAATGTAAGTAGAGGCGGGCGTTATGTTTCACCCCCTCTGGGCTACGCCCATCTCCCCCTTCGCAAAGGGGAGAGGCGGCAATACAATCGGCATCGCCAAAAGTTAGAAGGCGGTCAAGGCAATAACTGACGCAGATTGTATTGCCGCCTCTCCCCTTTGCGAAGGGGGAGATGGGCGTAGCCCAGAGGGGGTGAAACGTCAGACTCGCCGAAATCTCAGCACACGCACCGACGTTAATAATGACGCCCGAAAACCAAACCAATCTAAACTTAAACCTCAATGGAAACACGTTACAATCCCGCAGACATCGAACCCAAATGGCAACAGAAATGGCGCGACCAAAACCTCTTCGATACCACCTTCGACCCGAATAAACCCAAGTTTTATTACCTCGATATGTTCCCCTATCCGTCGGGCGCGCTGCACGTCGGACACGTCCGCAACTACGCCATCGGCGATGCCGTCGCGCGCTATCGCGTGATGAACGGATTCAACGTTTTGCACCCGATGGGCTGGGACGCCTTTGGCTTGCCCGCAGAAAATGCCGCCATCAAAAATGGCGTCCATCCCGCGCAGTGGACTGACACTTGTATCGAACAGATGCACGAACAGTTCGATAAATTGGGCATCGCCTTCGATTGGTCGCGCGAAATCGCCACCTGCAAACCCGACTACTACAAATGGACGCAATGGCTCTGGATCAAAATGTATGAAAAGGGCTTGATTGAACGCCGCGCCGCCCTCGTCAACTGGTGCCCAAACGATGTCACCGTGCTGGCCAACGAGCAGGTCAAAGACGGAAAATGCGACCGTTGCGGCAGTCTGGTTGAACAGAAAGAGTTGACGCAGTGGTTCGCCAACACGCCCGCTTATGCCCAGCGTTTGCTCGACGATTTGGAGACGCTGACCGATTGGCCCGAACGCGTCATCAAAGCCCAACGCGATTGGATTGGCCGCTCAGAAGGCGTGACCGTAAGATTTCCCTTGCGCGATAAAGCGGGCGAAATCGAAGTTTTCACCACGCGCGTGGACACGATTTTCGGCGTAACTTATATGGTGATGGCGCCCGACGCGCCTCTGGTGGAGGCCATAGTCGGGGGCACGGAATGGGAAGGGCCGGCTGGGGAATTCCGCGATCACGTCGCGCGCCAGAAGGACGCGCAACGCGACCGCTCCCTCGATTTTCCCAAGGAAGGGATGTTTACCGGCGCCTATTGCACCAATCCGATGAACGGCGAGGCGATCCCGATTTGGCTGGCGAATTACGTCGTTTCGGATTACGGCAGCGGCGCCGTGATGGCCGTCCCCGCCCACGACGAACGCGATTTCGAGTTCGCCAAACAGTATGATTTGCCGATTAAAGCCGTTGTTCATCCTCTTAACTGGGATGAAATGTATGACTACTACGAGGAAGTGATGCCAGAAGTAAAAGAGGGAGAGGAGAAGATAGCCAAATTGAAGCTGAAGCGAGCCTTCATTGATAAAAGCAGGGGGATTTTGATTAAATCCGGTCAATTCGATGGCTTAAATCCCGTTGAAGCGCGCCAACAAATCGCGGAATATATGGAAGCCGAGGGCATCGGAGAGGCGACGGTCAACTATCGTTTGCGGCCCTGGTGCATGAGTCGCCAACGCTACTGGGGTTGCCCGATTCCCATCGTTTACCGCGAGGACGGCGCCATCGAAACCGTGCCGCTCGATCAATTGCCCGTCGCCTTGCCCACAGACGTTCAATTTACCGGTCACGGCAATCCGCTCGAAACTTCGGCGACCTTTCAAAACGCTCTCGACAGCGCGGGACAGAAGGCGCGGCGCGAGACCGATACGCTCGATACGTTCGTGGATTCGAGTTGGTATTTCCTGCGCTTTTGCTCGCCGCACGACGAGAATGCGCCCTTTGCGAGCGAAGATTTGGCGCGTTGGATGGCGGTTGACCAATACGTCGGCGGCGTCGAACACGCCACGATGCACCTGATTTACGCGCGCTTTTTCACCAAAGTGCTGTTCGATCTGGGATTGGTCGCGCACAACGAACCGTTCCCGCGCCTGTTCACGCAGGGCATGGTGACGATGCATTCGCCCATCGAAGACAAAGTGATGAAGATGAGCAAAAGCAAGGGCAACGTGGTGGCGCTGGATGATGCCGTCTCGCAATACGGCGCCGACGCCACGCGCCTGATGACGCTGTTTATGGGGCCGCCCGATCAGGATGTCGAATGGAAAAAGGGCGAATCGGATTCGGTTTTCGCGGGCACCTATCGCTTTCTGGAACGCGTCTGGCGCGCGTGTCTGGCGCAGGAATTCGACCCTCGTTGGCGCGAGAAATTGGGCGGCGAAAGCGGCGGCGACAAGAAATTGCGTCGCAAAACGCATCAGACCATCGAGAAAGTGAGCGTGGACATCGAGCGTTTCAACATGAACACCGCCATCGCCGCGCTGATGGAAGACGTGAACGCGTTGCAAGAATGGCTCAACAACAAAGGCGACAACAGCGCGGTTTATTCCGAAGCGGTCGAGAATCTGTTGCTGTTGCTGAGTCCGTTCGCGCCGCATCTGGCCGACGAGTTGGGCGCGCAATTGGGGTTTAGCCAATCGTTCTATCAGGCGACGTGGCCGCGTGCCGACGCCGATGTGGCGAAGGAAGATGAAGTGGTGATTCCGGTTCAGGTCAATGGCAAGCTGAAGGCGCGTTTGACGGTGGAAGTTGGGTTGAGCAGTGAGGCGTTGGAGGCGCTGGCGTTGGGCAATGCGGATGTTGTCGCGGGCATGGAGGGGAAGACGCCGAAGAAAGTTGTGGTGGTGGCGGGGCGTTTGGTGAATGTGGTGGTTTAGGGTTTGTGGCAATTGCGAAGGTTTTTCCCTCACCCTAACCCTCTCCCGGAGGGAGAAGGAACTACGTTTCGGGCGCGGTTATGGTATTGAGCTTTCTTTATGCGTTAGAAGACGGCGCCGTTCAGTAACTTTACAAGCAAGTTGCGAATGGTAACGGCGGCTGAAACGTAGTTCCTTCTCCCTCCGGGAGAGGGTTAGGGTGAGGGAAAAACCTTCGCAATTGCCACAACTCTAAAGATAGAATGAAACCTCAACTCCCTATACTCGCCCTCGCGCTACTGTTCCCCATTAGCAGCCACGCCGCCGACCAAGCCGCGCAAACCCGCGCGCAATACGCCGCCGTCGAGAAAACGGTGCCGCTGGCGACCGTCATCAAACGCGAGTTGCAGGGATACTCCGCCGAGGGCGGCGAGCTGACGGCTTATTTTCAGAAAGGCGTGCCGCTCAAAATGGTGGCGATACATTTCGGCGAACGAGGGCGCTCGATTGACGAACTCTACTTTTGGAACGGACGCCTGTTTTTCGTCCTGCAAACGACCGAGCGCTATCAAGACGGTATCGGAGATGGCGGCGGCCCAGACAAACTCATTTCGCGCCAGCAAGACCGATTCTATTTCACAAATGGCGAAATGTGGCGTTGGATTAAAGGTAAAGGAGAAATCCCCAAAAATAGCGTGGAGTTTCGGATTGAGGAAAAAAGTCAGTTGATGCTCGCCCGCGAATTACTGGCCGGAGCGCGCGGCAAAGCCAAAATAATCGAAGGGCGCTGAGGGATTATCCAAATAAAAAACGGGTTCTTCTCCATTGCGAACCGCGAGCGTAAGCGACCGGCTAAATTTTAAAAGTTTGACTTAGCCGGTCGCTTATGCTCGCCGTTCGCAACGGACTTTTCTATCCAGATGAGCATTTAAATCCAACGCAGCGCGCGCCGCAACACGCGTTTGCCATCGCGCGGCACGATGTCGCCGTGCGCCATCACGATACGCTTGAAATCCCAGCGCAAAACCTGATTGACATAGCCGCGCGCTTGCTTCAAATCGCGCCCGCCGTAAATCGTGGCGCGCACCAAGCGGCTCGACTTGCAGCCGCGACCTTCGTCCAAAATCGCGGCGGTAATGCGGCCCAGAGGATTATCGGGACGCGGCACGTTCAACACCAAATCGGTGAGAATTAAACTGCGCGTCGCGCGATGGCAAAATATCCATTCTTCGTAACCCAACGCGGCGTCGAATAAAACGCCGTCGAAATCTTGCGTCCAATCGGGCGGAAGCGAATGTAAGGGCAAATGCGGAATCTCGTCGAGTTTGGTGGCGAGGGCGGGCACAACCCACAATTGCGCGTCGGGGAAACGTCGGGTAAATTCGCCAATTTCTTTGAAGTGAAAACTGTTGGGCGCCACGATATGCGCGACTTCGCCCTGCTCGCGAATGGCGGCTTCGTCGGCGTTAGAAATCGCGAAAGGCGCGTGAACCCACAGGTTATCGTCGTGCAGTCGGGCGACTGTGAGGCGGGCGCCGAATTGGAGGCCGAGCATCGGCATCGCTTCTTCGATGCACCAGAGTTGGTTGGGGACGAGAGTTCGCAGCACAAAGCCAAAGCTCGCAAAAAGGAAACCGCGACGCCTCTTTTCGCGCATCGCGGTTTATTTCTCAGTTATCGCGTGTCGAGTTTTCGCCTTCCGAAACGTCGGCGCTGACGACGTGGGCCTGGCCGCTCGCCTCCTGCTTGACTTCGCCGATTTTTTGCGCGGCGCTCTGCTTCATGTCGCGCAGATGCTCGCCCGCCTCGCCGATGAACTCGGCGCCTTTTTCCTTGACGGAGTTGAACAAATCCGACGTGGCTGCGTTGCCGTTAGTGGGCACTTTAGCGCCGATGTTCTGCGCTTGATCTTTCAGTTTGTCGCTTGTGCCCTTGAGTTCGTCGCGCCATTCCTGTCCGCGTTTGGGCGACAGCAGTAGCGCCGCAATTGCGCCGATGAGCGCGCCAAAAATTAAGGTGACGAGTTTTTTCATTGTTTTGCTCCTTTGTGCCATGCCATGCCGTTTCATGGGTTGAAACCCATGATTGCGGGCCTTCGGCCAACCGTGCTCCGCACGGGAAACACGACTAAACCGAACTTTTGACCGCTTCTGCGTGGCGCTGTTTCATGTGCGCGAGTATCGGTTTGGTCTGCGCCGCCAAATCGGTGACTTTGCCCTCGAAACTGCAACGCGCGTCGTAGTTTGCTGCGTTCAGCGCGCGGAAGAAACCGACGAAATCGGCTTCGCCTTCTTCGGCGAGACCGGGCGCGACGCGGCCAAAATCCGCCAAGTGAGTGTGAACCAACCGTGAACCGACTTTGGCGGCGTCCTCGACGGCTTCGTCGTCGTGGTGCATATGATAAAAATCGGCCAGCAAGCGAATGTTGGGATGATCCACCGCATCCACAATCGCCGCGCCCGCCGCCACGCTGTTAATTAAATTATCTTCGGTTTTGTTGAGCGGCTCGATGGCAATCGTAATGTTATGCTCGGCGGCGCGCGGGCCGAGTTCGCGACAGAAGGTCTCGAACTGATCCAGACCACGCGTCGGCGCCCAACCGTCGGGCAGTTTGCGCGCGCCGCCGCTGCCCAACACGATAATATCGGCGCCCAGAGCGCGGCAACGACGCATCGCCTCGGACGCGTAATCGAGCGCGCCCTGCAAATTCATGTCAGGGCCAGTAATACGGTGACTGCCCGGAATGAAGCCGTTGAACGCTTCGGGTTTGAGCGACGCGTCGGCGACGATGGCGAGCAGACGCTCGAAATCTTCGTCGCTTTTCATGGTGGCGCCAACGCCCCATTCGACGTAATCGGCGCCAGCTTCGGTCATAACGTCAAACAAGCGGGCGGGTTCGCCCAACGCGTCAGGCGCGCAGCAAATTCCAAATTTCATCGAGTTAAGTTAGTGCGAGTTTAGGGCCGCTTTTCCGTAGGAACAAGGAGCAGGGAGCAAGGGACAAGAACGGGAACAGTGACAGTCGGGCAAAAAGTTGCGACTGCCGTCCCTTGTTTCCTGCTCCTTGCTCCTTGTCCCTGACTAAAACGCGAACGGTTCTAAAATGACCGCGCGTTCGGGCTTGAGCGGATCGTAGGCGACGACGACTTCGATTTCGGGCGCCAGTTGATTGACCAACCACTGATTGTTGCAATGCGTTGTTGCGAGCAAACGCACGCCCTCGACTTTGTAGGTGGCGACGATTTCATAACTGGCCGCGTTGTTGGGCGAGCGCAACGCCGCCGACGGACTCACGAACTGAACGCGGCCCGCCGTCACTTCGCCGTTGCGATACAATCCGCGCGCGCGTCGCCACGCCAGCCAATCGCGCGGCAATATCGGCGAGAACATGAAAATCATGAAACTCAACCAGATCAGCAGAAAAATGGTGATAAAAGCCACCAGAGCATAACGAGAGATTGCATCCGGCGCCTCGCCTTGAGCGGCGACGTCCACACGGTAATTATCTTGTGGCGAGGCGGGCGCATAAGAAATCGCGATTTTATCGCCCACATCGGGAATAACTTCCTGCGACCGGGCGATTTCGCTACCGTAGACTAAATCGTTGCCCGCCATAAAGCGATATTTGATGAAGGTTTCTTGCGCGTTGGCGGGCACGTTCCCGCCAATACGCTCGACCTGCGTTATGCGTCCGTTAGCCGTTTCACGCGGCGACGCGGCGGCGCTCTTCGACGATTCAATCCAGATAAACACGGCGGCACCGACGAAAAACAGCAGCAACAACAACAACGGCAACGGCGTGACCGGACGCCGCTTCAGGCCGGGCAAGAGCGGCGCGCGCGGGTGATCGGTTGGTAAATTGCGCAAAACTGGCAATACCGAAGAGTGCATGGCTTCAAAGGATAGAAGATAGCGCCCAAACCCTCAAGGAGAAGCGTTTATAAATGGCACGCAGAGACGCCCCGCGCAGAGACGACAAATGAGCCTCATAATTCATAGCGACGGTGCGGACGGCAAAAGCGTCTTCAACAAAAATGACAATTCGCGATAAAACCGCGATGGCCTGGTCGAATCTGGGCCGCCGCAAAGTCCGCACATTTCTGACCTCGGTCGGCGTGATCGTCGGCATCCTCACCGTCGTCACGATGGTCTCCCTCGTCAACGGCGTGCAAATTCAGGTCAAGCAACAATTCGAGAAAATCGGGCTCGACCGCGTCGTGGTGCGCCCACAAAGTTCGGGCGGCGGCTTCGAGGGTTTCGGCGGCGGAATGGGCGGCGGCTTCGATCCGTTTGGCCTGAGCGTGCGCACCAAGCTCATCACGCCCGCCGACGTGAAACGTTGGCAGAGTTGGCCGCGCGTGCAGGAGGTCATTCCCGAAATCGAACTGCCGCGCGATGTGACCGCTGGCATCAAAATCGGCGCTGCCAAAAAACCGGCGCCGGTGCGCATCGGCAACGAAAGCGGCCCGCGCCGCAACCCGTTTCAGGACGCGCCCAAAGTTACGGCCGGAAAACTCGATTTGCCCGACGGTCGCGGCCATCTCGTCGTCGGGCGCGGCACTTTGAAGAGACTGAAAATTAAGACCAAACCCATTGGGCTCATCGGTCAGAAAGCCGAAATTATCTTGGCGACGCCGCGCGGCGAACGCAAGAGTTACAGTTTTACTATTACTGGCGTCTCCGACGATGATGGGCGCGGCGTCGCGGTTTCGAGCGCCGACCGCTTGACGATGAAAGAGTGGTGGTTCAACGAGAAAGATTTGCTCAAAGCCGAAGGCTATGACAGCGTGACTTTGCGCGCCGCCGACGTTTCGGCGGCGCGGGCTCTGGTCGAGCGGGTGCGCAAGGAAAAGTTCGAGGTGCAGTCCATTGACGCGATTTTGGATGTCGCTAACCGCATCTTTTCGATGATCACGATTATGCTGTCTCTGGTCGGCGGCATCGCTTTGTTCGTGGCGTGCATCGGCATCGTCAACACGATGATTATGGCGATTTACGAGCGCACGCGCGAAATCGGCACGCTCAAGGCGATGGGCGCCAGCAAATCCGACATTCGCCAGATGTTTATGATTGAGGCCGGACTGATCGGCTTGTTAGGCGGCGTGATGGGCGTTGTGCTGAGCTTTGTGCTGGGCCGAGGTCTCAATCGCGCGGCGATTTGGTATGCCGCGCGCCGCGACTTGCCTTTGCCCGACGAACTGTTCGTCATCACGCCCGTTCTGGCGCTGCAAGCGTTGGCGTTCGCGTTTATGATCGGGATGCTGGCCGGACTCTATCCGGCCAACCGCGCGGCGAAGTTAGACCCGCTCTCGGCGCTGCGGCAGGAGTGAAGGTCAGTTGTCAGGGATCAGGTGAGCAGGTAGCTCCTTCTCCCTCCGGGAGAGGGCTGGGGTGAGGGAAAGACCTACCGCTCACCTGATCCCTGACAACTGACACCCGAAAAAAAGCCCGACTTTGCTTGCGCAAAGTCGGGCTTCCTTTTATCGCGAACTCCTACTTTTGGGGCACGCGGCGCGCGCTGTGATATTTGCTCGCGAAGTATTTGGTCGAAAGCGAATCGGTGCGCACGCCCTGACGCGTCGAGGCGGCGTGAACGAAATTGTTGTTGCCGATGTAAATCCCGATGTGCGAAATGCCGCGCTTGTAGGTATTGGCGAACAGCAACAAATCGCCTGGCTTGAGGTCTTTGCGCGCGACGGCAGTGCCGTAATTGCGATAGTCCGCCGCCGTGCGGGGCGGATTGTAACCGCGTTGGCGCAGCACATAATAAATCAGGCCGGAGCAATCGAAGCCGCGCGAGGGTGAGGCGGCGCCGAAGATGTAGGGCCGTCCGCGATAAGAAAGCGCCTTGTTCGCGATGTCCTTGCGGAAATCGCCTTTGGCGTCGCGATAGCGGTCGCGCGGCGAGCCGCCACGCGCGGGCGCCTTCTTCTGCGCGCTGGCGACGGTTTGCGGTTGCAGCGAATCGAGCGCTGGCAGACTATTGAAACGACGCAACTCTTCCTCATCAATGCCTTCGTCTCCCAGCGTGGCGGCTTCGGCCTCTTCGGTCACCAGACGAAAGCCTGGCGCGTTTTGGGCGCTCCAATCGGCGGTAGCGAATCCCGAAACCGTTGAGCCGTTCCAGCCGCCGGTGTTGAACGGCGCCCAACCTTTGCGGTCGAGCGTGGCGCGGGCGTCGCGCTCATAGCTCGATGGCGTGACTGTGGGGCCGCCCATCTCTTCGGCTTCGGCTTCGGGATTGGCGGCGGGCGCGTCCTTCGACTTCTCTTTGCGCGCATCGAGATAGGCGCGACGCGCCTTCATCAAATCTTCGGGCGAAACGGGCGCAATCTGGCCAATGGCGAGAGGCGGCGTCTTCTCCTTCATGCCCATCTTGGCGCGCAGTTGATCGCGCTTTTTGTCTTTGGCCGTCAACCGCTTGGTCGGCGCTTTGGCTGGAGCCGGAGCCGAGGCCGTGCGCGCAACTGTCCTGGGCGGCGCGGGCAACAACGCGCGGATGGGCGTCTGAGCTGGCAGCGACTTCGGCGCCGTGATGACGCGGGCGCTCGGCGCGGGCGCGACCTGCGCCACGACCGGCGCGCGCTTGACCGGAACCTGCGCCGCCAGACTTGAAGTGACGACGCGCGGTTTGGGCGCGGGGCGCGACACAACTTTCCTGGGCGCGGCTTTGCGCGGCGCGGGCTTGGCTTTGGCCTTGATGACGCGGGGTTTGCTGCCGCCGATGGTGACGGGGACGCCCATCTCGATCAGACCTTTGGCGGCACCTTTGGCGCCGTGCCTGGCGTAATACGCCTTGAGCTGATTGGGCGTGCCCCACATGGTAATGTCGGCGCTGCGCTTGGCGGCGCGCTCGACGGCGGCGGGCGAGAGCTCTTTGACTTTGCCGATGTTGGGCGAGTTAATCAGTTCATAGTGAACCCAACCGAAAATATCGTCCTGCGTCTGCACGCGATACCAACCCTGATATTTGCCCCAAACGTAAACCGGCGTATGGTCGGCGACCTTGGCCAGAATGGGCGTGGATTGATCGGGGCGAACGCGAATGTAAGTCTGCGAACCGTTCGTCCATGCCTGCACGCCGACCAATTTGGTGGGCGCGGCGAGGGCGGGTGCGGCCAGAATTGGGACGGCGCCCAAAAAGGGCAAGGCGGCCAAAACCGGTTTGGAAACACGCAAACGCGCGGCTCGCGAACGCAGGGCAACGGAACGACGAAAGGCGGGAAACAGACGGGGAGTATTCATACTTCGGGAAGTGAGAAACGGACGAAGCCGTTTTTCGGGGTGCGACAAATGATGAACTAAGCGTAGTTCGGTCAAGCCCAAGTCGGCGGGGGCGGAAGTTGGAGCGAAAATCCAACGAGGCAAAGACGGGAGTTTTCGGACTCCAAAAACGGGCGAAACAGCCGCGCGGCGCGGGGGCCAAAATGCGGCTTTAGCCTTCAAAGCTACCGTTGTTTTAACGAAAATGGCCCGTTTTGTCAACCAAATAGCCGCATCAAGCAACGCCTCAAGCGTGGCAGAGCGGCTGCTAACTGGTTATTAAACTAAATGTGACGCGCCAAAAACTATTATGAAATATCGGATAACGGATGTCAGATTTCGGATATTAAATGGCGATTGGCGTCACAATGCGCGAAACTGCAAAGATGAAATCTCCGTCAACTTTGCGCGTTCGCCCTCCGCTTGCGAGTGTGTGGCAACGCGCGCTCGATACGTTGTTCCCGCCGCGCTGTGGCGGGTGCGGACAGTTTTCTCATCCGGTGTTTTGCGAGCGATGCGCGCCGCAACTGCGCCCGATAATCGAGCCGTGTTGCGCGAATTGTGGCCGAACCTTCGACCCCCTCGCGCTGGGCGCCGAAATTTGCGCCTTGTGCCGCGCCCGCCCGCCCGCCTTTGAAAAAGCGCGCGCGTGCTGGGCGTTCGAGGGGCCGCCGCGCCCGGCGATTCACCGGTTCAAATACAATCGCCGTTTCGCGATGGCGCCGCGACTGGCACGCGCGATGATGCAGACGCCCGCCGCGCGCGTTTTGCTGGGCGATTGGCAACCGCAATGTCTGGTGCCGGTCGCGCTCCACGCCTCGCGCGCCCGCGCGCGTGGCTTTAATCAAAGCGCGTTGCTGGCACGCGAACTGGGCCTATTGTGCGATGTGCCCGCGCTCGACCTGCTCGAACGCACGCGACGCACGCCGCCCCAAGTCGGACTCGACCTCAAAGCGCGACGCCAGAACGTGCGCGACGCGTTCATCGTGGACGAAGCGTTGTGGCAAAGCGCGAATCTGGTGGGCGCGCGAATTTTGCTAATTGACGATGTGTTCACGACCGGCGCGACCCTCGACGAATGCGCGCGCGTTTTGCGTAAAGCGGGCGCGGGCGCCGTTGGTGCGCTCACGGTTGCACGGCAGCAAAGGCCGGACGAGCCGTTGCCGAAAGAGAAAACTTTCGAGGTGATTTGGGGCTGATATGTGGGATGGCGTTAAGTTAAGGCGAGCATCAGCGTTCAGCCCCGTTCTCCCATTGCGCAAAGTGCGCAACGCCCACGCGCCCCGACTCGTCGGTGTTTTTTCGCTGTGACCGCTCCCACTTCTTCGCCGCCCCTCGCGGCCTCCGCACCCGCCACCGAGGCGCCGCGCCACCAATCTGGCGCCTGGAAAACGTTGCCGCCGCTTTCGCCCATTACCTATTATCGGCGCAATATCTGGCGCGTTTTGCCGGTCGGCGGCGCCATCATTATTTCGGTGTTTCTCATCGCCGCCATCGTGACGCTGCTCAACTCGGTGGACGACTCGATTCGCACCAACTATGGTGCGGTTTCGCGCTTTTCGCTGATCGCGCCGCAATTCGCCGCCGACGTGCCGCCCGAAGTTTTGGCGCAGGCCGCCAAAGCGCCTGGCCTGAAAAAGCAGGTCACCAGCATTCCCTATTTCGTGTTGATCCAAACCGTTTTCGGCCAGATGCCCGTCCCAATTTACGGTCTGCAAGCGGACGATATGCAAATCATGGCGCAGGCGACGGGCAACAAATTAACCGAGGGCCGTTACCCGGCAAACAACGAACCCGAAGTCGCGCTATCGCGGACGTGGGCCAACAATCTTCACCTGAAAATCGGCGAGACTTTCGTGCCCGATAATCCGCGCTTGCCTTCGCTGACCAAGCCGCAAAAAATCGTCGGCATCTTCGAGGGCGGCGAGAGCCTCGCCATTACCGACTGGGCTTACGTCACGCTCGAATTGCCCGAAGTCGTGCAGCGCCCGTCCTATATTTACATCCCCGAATCGGCGGCCAAAACCGACAAGTTGGCGGCTTACCTCAACTCGATTAGCGATCACCCCGAAAAGTTCGGCTTGGTCAAAGAAGATGTGCAGCGACTCCGCGTTTTCACCTTCGACGGATTGGTCAACGAACTGCGCAAAAGCCTGGCGTTTCTCTATCGCTTTCTGGCGATTGCCGACATCATGGTCATCGGAGCGGTCGCCTTGCTGTCGGGTTTTCTGGCCAACATTTACTTCGAGCAACGTCTGGGCGAGTTCGGGTTATTAGCCGCATTGGGCTTTCGGCGCGAACGTCTGGCCAAACGGTTGATTATCGAAACCGGCTCTTTAGTGTTGTTTTCGTGGGTCGTCGGATTGGGTTTTACCGCGATGATCTTCTGGGCGCTCGACCATTTCTACATGATTCCCAACGGCTTGATATTGTCCAAAATCGGGCGCGACGCCCTGCTCTACACTTTGCCAACGCCCTTAATTGTGGGCGGCGCGAGCCTGGCAACGGTGCTGTTGCGGCTGTATCGTCTCGATCCAATTGAGATCATGGAGCGGCGATAAGAAAGGCTGAAGGCTGAAGGCTGAAGGATAAAAAGGGAGAAGCAACTTCACTCCTTTATCCTTCAGCCTTTATCCTTTCCCCCTCTCCTGTTGAAAAATTCATAAAAACTATGCAGCAGAACGGAACACCTTCGCGGATGCGCGCGCAGAATCTGACCAAAACTTACGTCACGCCGCGCTCGACGACTTATGCGGTGCGCGACGTCAGCCTCGACATCGGCGAGCGCGAGTTCGCCGGTGTCGTCGGGCCGTCGGGGTCGGGCAAATCGTCGCTGCTTTATTTGATGTCGGGGCTCAAAACCGCGACGAGCGGCGAGGTCTGGTTCGGCGATTTCCATTATTCGGCGGCGACGCCAACCGAGAAATTGGACTTTCGGCGCCGAATGTTCGGCTTCGTGTTTCAGCAGCCGTTTCTGGTGCCCTATCTGTCGGTGCTGGAAAACGTTTTGGTGCCCATCGAAAATCCGCAGGCCACAGATAAAGCGCACGCCTTTGAACTGTTGGAATGGCTGGGCATCGCTGAACTCGCGCCCAAGTTTCCCAACGAATGTTCGGGCGGCGAACGCGTGCGCGCTTCGATGGCGCGCGGTTTGGTGCATCGTCCAGCGTGGCTGTGGGTGGACGAACCGACGGCCTCGCTCGATACCACGACGGGCGCGCAGGTGATGGAAGTTCTGCGTTCACAGACGCGTCACGGCGCTCTGATTGTAGTGACGCACGATCTGGAAATTTTGGGCGATGCCGATCACGTCTTTCGGATGCGAGACGGGCATCTGCTGGAAAGTTATGTGCCCGCAGAAAAGTAGATTTTTAGACAGGATTTACAGGATGAACAAGATGGGTGATCGGGTAAATAGCTCGATGCTGAAAGAGCAAATCTCGATTCTTTAATTCCCATTTCACCGTCTACATTTCTTTTGCCGACATCAAGCCATCCAACCAATAACCCATCTTGTTCATCCTGTAAATCCTGTCTAAAAATGTTCCCCCCTTCTGTTATCCTGAAAACGCGGCATCCGTGTTGCTCTAAACAATCGCGCTGATAACCCTTAAAGGAACTGGCCCATGAAATTTAACAAACCCGAACTCCCCCATTTGGAAGCCCCTCACATCGACGTCTCCGGCAAAGTGCAGAAACTTAAAGGTTACTTGCCCAACCGCGAACCCGAACCGCAAGTCGGCCCCGTCACGCGCATTTTGCACGACCTCGGATTGGCCGTGTGGTTTGGCGGCTCTATTTTCGGCATTCTGTCGCTCAACCCGTCGGTCGAAGTTTTGGACGATCCCGAAGAGCGCGGCAAAATGGTGGACGAAGCCTGGGCGCGCTTTCAGCCCTATGGCGCGCTGGGCATGGCGCTGGTTTTCGTCACCAACGTCATTATGCGTCGCAAGGCGCCGCGCAAGCCGACGAGCGCTTACAACACCCTCGCGTTGCTCAAAGATTTCTTCGTCGTCGGCTCCGGTGTGACTTCGGTTGCCGCCCTTGCGTTGGGCGAATACGCCGTTGACGATTATTCGCCGGTTGACACCGCCACCGAACCCAACGAAGAGACCGATGAGGACACCGCCAAAGCGCAGAGCGGCCTGACCATCGCGACCATCGCGCAGTTGACCTGTGGCATCGGCCTGATCGTGACGACCGCGTTGCTGGCCGTCGAACGCGACAAATCGCGCTAATTGTATAGGGATAAAAGGGGCGAGACACGAAAGTGTCTCGCCCCTTTTTGCGTTTGTGTTGTAACTACTCAGGCCAATTTCACCGTAGGTTATTGCATCTTGATTGTCTAATCCGACAGTCGGTAGACCGCTTGCGGCGTCCACAGGTTAGAACTTGCTTCAACCAAATGGAAATCCCAACGAAAGGACGCCGCAAGCGGTCTACCGACTGTCGGATTAGACAATCAAGATGCAATAACCTACGGTAAGCCATGCGCCCCTACATACGGATTGGCACAATATCAACAAAAGGCCAACTTGTGGAAAGAGGAGGTTAAGTCTTCGCCATGTTAAACCCTTCCATCGAGCAACACATTCTCAACGCCCGCATTCTCATCGTTGACGACGAACCGGCTAACGTGCGTTTGCTCGAACGCGTTTTGCAAAGCGCCGGTTACTCTAACTTCGTCTCGACCAGCGATCCGCGCCAGGTCGCGTCGTTAATTGAAGGGCAGATGCCCGCGTTGTTGTTGCTCGACCTGACGATGCCACATCTCGATGGCTTCGCGGTGATGGCGGCAGTCAAAGCGCATTTGGGCAACGACGAGGTGTTGCCAATTCTGGTGTTGACCGCCGATGCCAACTCCGAAACGCGCCATCGCGCGCTGAAAGAGGGCGCGTTAGATTATCTGGTGAAGCCGCTCGATCAATTGGAAGTGCTGCTGCGCGTGCGCAACCTGCTGGCGCTGGAATACTTGTTGGGCCGCGAGCGCGAACGGAGCGCCGCGCTGCAAACCGCGCACGATGAGCGCACACAACAACTGGAGCAGTCGAATCTGATGCTGGAACAGGCCAACGCCGAACTCGCCAGCGCCAACGCGCATTTGCAGTGGGCACATCGCGAAATCGAGTTGGCGCAAAACGAAATCGTCAATCGTCTGGTCGAGGCGGTCGAAGTGCGCGGCCAAACGCCGTCGAAGAATCTGGATCGCGTCGGCCAGTTGGCCGAAGAGTTGGCGCGCGAAATGGGCCTGGACGCGCGCCAGATTCAACTGATTCGTCATGCCGCGCCGCTCCACGACATCGGCAAAATCGGCGTCTCCGAAGCGGTCTTGCTCAAGCCGTCGGCTCTGACGCCCGAAGAGTGGGACGAGGCGCGCAGTCACGTCGAAATCGGTGCCGCCATGCTGAGCAAAAGCGAAGTCTCGCTGATGCAGATGGCTCAGACCATCGCCTACACCCATCACGAACGCTGGGACGGACAGGGCTATCCCAACGGTTTGAAGGGCGATGAGACGCCCATCGAAGGCCGCATTCTGGCGGTCGTTGACGTGTTCGATGCGCTGACGACGCAGCGTCCTTATAAAGACGCCTGGCCAGTTGAACAGGCGCTGGCCGAAATCGAAGGGCAGTCGGAGAGTCAGTTCGACCCCGCAGTTGTGCGCGCGTTTTCGGCGCTGATGCAACGCGCGAGCGCTAATTGAAGATTATCTAACCAGCGAACCGCGAGCGTAAGCGACCGGCCAAGTTTTAGTTACTTGGTGCTAAAACTTGGCCGGTCGCTTACGCTCGCGGTTCGCTGGGGACAATGCACCATCATTGGGCTTCGGTGAATGCTATCAAACAAAACCGCGCTACCTCTGCGCGCGTTCATCTGCTAAACCTAACGGGCATTCTTTTAGTTCCATGCCCGAATTTCGCAAAGATCCCATAATTGACCGTTGGGTCGTCATCGCCACCGAACGCTCGCGCCGTCCCTCCGATTTCGCGCCGCCGCCCCTGCCGCCTGCGCCGGTTTCGTCGGTGTTTTCGCCCGGCAACGAAGTCAAAACGCCGCCCGAAGTTTTCCAGATTGGTCGCGCCGCCGACGAACCCGCCGACAGTTCGGGTTGGCGCGTGCGCGTGGTGCCCAACAAGTTTCCGGCGCTTTCGTTGGAAGGCGATTTGGATTCGCACGCCGTCGGTATGTTCGACGTATTAAACGGCGTCGGTGCCCACGAAGTCGTCATCGAACATCCCGAAGCCGCCTGGGATATGGCCGACGCCACGCCCCAAGAAATGAGCGATGTTCTCGACGCCTACATCCAACGCAACATCGCGTTGGCGAAGGATGAGCGTTTCCGCTATATCCTGACTTTTCGCAACGCGGGCACGGCGGCGGGCGCCTCGATCAATCATCCGCACTCGCAGATCATCGCCCTTCCGGTCGTGCCCAAGCAGACGCGCGATCAACTCGATGTCGCGCGCAAACATTATCGCGAAAAGCGCCGCTCAATCTTCGGCGATTTGGTGCGCCAGGAACTCGAATCGGGCGCGCGCGTGGTCGAGAGCAACGAGCATTTCGTGGTGCTGTGCCCTTACGCTGCGCGCTTCCCGTTCGAGATGCAAATCTTCCCGATGCGCCAACAGCACGACTTCACGCGCCTGAGCGACGCCGAAAAAGCCTCGCTCAGCGAAGTTTTGCCGCGCACGCTCAAGCGCATCAAAGTCGGCTTGGGCAATCCGAGTTACAACATGATGTTGCAGACGGCGCCCATCACTCACGCGCGCGCCGGACTGCCCGATTACTGGGGCACCATCGAGCACGATTTCTGCTGGCGCATCGATATTCTGCCCCGATTAACGCAAGTCGCCGGTTTCGAGTGGGGAACGGGCGTTTACATCAATCCGGTCGCGCCCGAAGAAGGCGCGCAGTTTCTGCGCGGCGTAAAGGTTTAATTGATACCCGATGAAGACTTGTCCCCGATGCGAACAACCCATGCTTGACGCGGCCTCGCGGTGCGTGCGGTGCGGATACGAGACAAGAGAAGAGGGAGGAAGTAATTTTCCACGAAAACAATCTCTTCTCTCTTACCGCGAAGGAATTGCTTACTCTTCTTTCGCGCAGTTGTCGCTCGAAGTTTGGGCTTTTCTCGCGATACTGGGGAGTATCATTGCGCTAATCGTCGCGCTATTTTCGCTGTTCCAAGGCGAATGGATGCGCGTTTTATTCGGCCTACTCAGCGCGTGGGGCAACTTCGCGCTTTACGCGTTGTTACGCCGCGTCGCCGATAGTTAAGCCTCCGCTTTTTTCTGTCCGACGCGCGGTTCGACGCCCGCCTTTATCCGCTTCAGATTCGGAATATGCTTGGTGAACGCGACAACCGACATTAACAACGCGACCACGAAATAGGGCGCGGGCGCGTGAAAGAGCAACGCCAAAATCGGCAACGCGATGCACGCCACAATTGACGCCGCCGAAATCATGCGCGTCAGGCCCAAAACCACGCCCCAGACCACGAAGATTAACACGCCGACAATCGGCATCAAACCCAATAGCGCGCCCAAACTTGTCGCGATGCCTTTGCCGCCTTTGAAGCCCAGAAACGGCGAGAACGTGTGCCCCAAAACTGCCGCGATGCCACAGGCCGCGATGCCGATTTCCAGGTCGGGCGCCAGCCATTTGCCCAACAACGGCCCGACGACGCCTTTGCCGACATCAAGCGCGAACACGATGCCGCCCGCGACCGGGCCAAGGGCGCGCCAGACGTTGGTCGTGCCGATATTGCCCGACCCGACCGCACGCACGTCCACGCCGCGCGACTTGCCGATCAGCACGCCAAACGGAATCGAGCCGCACAGGAAAGAGAGGGCGAGAGCGAGGAAAAGCATCAGGGTTCAGTTGTCAGGTGTCAGTTATCAGGTGTCAGAATCGATCCTGATAACTGAAACCTGAATTTAATATCGTCCCTTCTCGTCGCGCGGATTCGATTTGCGAATATCCAATTTAATCGGCACGCCGCGAAACGGATACTTCGCGCGAATCTTATTTTCTAATCTGCGCACATAAGAAAAGTGCAGCAAATCGGGCTGATTGACAAACACCGCGAAGCGAGGCGGGTTGACGCCGAACTGCGTGGCATAGCGAATCTTCACCGGCTTGCCCTTCACGCTCGGCACCGGATGTTCGTCCACCGCGCGGCGAATAATATCGTTGAGCGGGCCGGTCGGAATGCGCTCGGCGCCGTTGCCCGAAATTTCGATGGCGTCGTCAATCAATGCTTCGATACCCCAGTTATCCAAGCCCGACAGATAATGAACCGGCGCATAACTGACGAACGCCAGATAGTTGGCGAGATTGGCGCTGTAATCTTTCTGGGCGAGAGAATTTCTGCCGTCCTCGCGCGGCTTCTCGATCAAGTCCCACTTGTTGACGCCGACGGCAATCGGCTTGCCCGCCTCGTGCGCGTAACCGGCGATTTTGGTATCTTGATCGGTCACGCCGCCCGCCTCGACCAATAAAATCACGACATCGGCGCGATCAATGGCGCGCAGGCTACGCAAAACCATATGATATTCGACGGCGGTTTTGTCCTGCTTGACGCGCGCTTTGCGGCGCATGCCCGCCGTGTCAATCAGCGTGATTTCGGTGCCTTTCCAATCGAGCTTGGTATCGATGGCATCGCGAGTGGTGCCGGGCACGGGCGAAACGATGGTGCGCTCGTAGCCCAGAATCGTGTTGGTCAGTTGGCTCTTGCCGACGTTGGGCCGTCCGACGATGGCGATTTTCACCGTGTCGTCATCAGCGCCCTCGTCTTCGGGCGGCAACAGTTCGAGGATGTTCTCGGTCATCTCGGCGACGCCCAAACCGCTCGCGCCCGAAATGTTGATGACTTCGCCCAAGCGCAACGCGTAATGGTTGGCGGGCTTTTGATGCAGCGCGTCCATCTTGTTGGCGGCGACGATAATCGGCTTTTTGGTGCGCCGCAGCACATCGGCGATCATATAGTCGAGCGTCGTCGGTTCTTCGCGGCCATCCACGATGAAGACGATGATGTCGGCTTCTTCGATGGCGAGTTGCGTCGAGGCCAGAATCGCGGGCGTGTAACCCTCTTTGTCGAGCGAGTCGAAACCGCCGGTATCAATGATATCGACGACTTTGCCCCAGATGTCTATCGTGGTATAAAGGCGGTCGCGCGTGGTGCCCTCGAAATCTTCGACGAGCGCGATGCGCTGACGGGCGAGTCGGTTAAACAGTTGGCTCTTGCCCACGTTGGGGCGGCCAACGATGGCTACTAATGGTCGTGACATTATAGAAAGGATAAAGGATTAAGGATAAAGGATGAAGGATTAAATCGGCAACACACCGTTTTTGTCCTTTATCTTTTCCTCTCACGCCTCGAAATCGAGCGCCATCACTTCGCTCCACAGATGTTTATTTTCGGCGATGAACTTTTGATGGTCGGGATGTTTATCGTAAATTTGGCCATCTTCGCGCGTTTTGAAGAGGACGAGCAGACCGAGTTCAAAGCCACGCGAGCGACCGGAAAAATCGGGGCCGGTGTGCATTTCGACGATTTCGGGAATGAGCGGAATCATCGCTTTGAGTCCCGCTTCGATTTGCTCGCGGTCGGATGAGTTGCCTTCGTTGGTGAGTTTGAACCAGACATTATGGTAGATCATAATTTTTGATTGTTGTGCGACACAGCCCCGTAGAGACACAGACTTGTCGTGTCTAAAACGTAAGAACTGCCTCATAGTCGAAGCAGGTCAAATGTTTTAGACACGACAAGTCTGTGTCTAAAATGGGGCTATGTCGCGTGATTTTCATTCGATTTCCTGTTCTTCTTTCAACGCTTCCGAATTCATCTTCGGCGTCAGTCGCCTTAACAATTCTTCCAGAGTTTCGGGCGCGGCGCAAAACATCGGCTGCGTTTCCGATTCGCTGGAAACAATCGCTTCCCATTGCGTGCCATCCAAATAGCGCGCCTCGCAACCCGCCTCGAAGCAGATGCACAGGCCCGCCGCAACATCGTAAATCTTGTGGTAATGCGCGATCATGCCAACGACTGAGCCGCGCGCCAACACCGTGAGATGATAAGCCAATGCGCCGAAGTTGCGCAGGCGACACGGCACCTGCGAGAAATCTAAGACGCGCTCGACCGTCGTGTTAGAAACCAGCAAATCTTCTTGCTGCAACGGCAAATGGTCGCGCACGCGCAGACGTTTGGTTTGGCCGTTTTTGATCTGATAAGCGCCCTGCCCTTCAACGGCCCATAGAATCTCGCCTAATTCGGGCACGGCGATCATGCCGAAAATCGGACGCCCATCTTTGACGGCGCCGATGGAAATGCACCACAACGGAATATCGCGCGCGTAGTTGGTGGTGCCGTCAATCGGGTCGATCACCCAGCAGGGCGCGTCGGCGTCGCCGACCAAGCCGCCTTCTTCGCCCAGAAACGACCAGTCGGGCGCCAAAACTGACAAACGATTGCGCAGCATCTTTTCGATGTTGCGGTCGGCATCGGTGACGAGCGTATCGTCGGCTTTCACCTCGATATCGGCGCGCCCGTGACGCGCCATCGCCATCGCGGTCGCTTCACGCAACGCGTCCAAAGCGGGTTCGACGGAAAAGGGCAGAACAAATGACATCAGAGAGAGTTTAATCTGTTTAGGCGAATTCATTCGCCCAAACATCATTTATACTCAACCTCCTATGCACCGCGTCGTTGTTCCGCAACTTTTCGAGAATATGGAAGAAGCCACCATCGGCAAATGGCTGGTTGGCGTCGGCCAAACCGTCGGTAAAGAGCAACCGTTGTGCGAACTCATTACCGAGAAAGTCACGCTCGAACTGCCCGCCGAAGCCGCAGGAATTGTGCGCCAACTGGTCGCGCCCGATAAAGCCATCGTGCCGACCGGATGGATCATCGCGCTCATCGGCAACGAAAGCGCCGAACTGCCCGATGTTGACGCCGAAAACGCGAAGTTAAAAGCCGACGACGCAACCGTTTCGCCCCACCCGCTTGCGGCTCCCGCGCGCGAGGACATCGCGCCCGCGCCCAAACCGAGCGGCACAGGTGGACGTTTGCGCGCCACGCCCGCCGCGCGCCGCGCCGCCAAAGTCGCGGGCGTGGAGTTAGAAGAAGTCGCCGCCAAGTTCCCCGACAAAGTGATTTCGGAAGACGACGTTAAGTCATTCGCGGAGGTCATATGATTTTAGGCATCGGCATCGACGTTTCGCGCATCGAGCGCATCGAGCGCTTCCTCGAACGTTATGGCGAACGCTTCACGCGGCGCATCCTGACCGACGACGAACTGATTGAGATTTCGCGCTACAAAGTCAGCGCCGAACAGGTCGCCGGACGCGTCGCGGTGAAAGAAGCGGCGTCCAAAGCGCTGGGAACGGGCTGGCGTCAGGGCGTGCATTGGAAAAACTTCGCCGTCGCGCACGAGCCGAGCGGCAAACCGAAGTTGGTTTGCGCGGGCCGCGCGCTGGAGTTGATGGAGCAGATGGGCGTGAAAAGCACGCACGTCTCGATAACCCACGATGGCGGCGTCGCGGCGGCGGTGGTGATTTTCGAGGGCTGAGTTTTTGACGTTTTCCCTCACCCGCCTTCGTAGAACTCAGAACTGCCTTGGCTCCGCCAGGCGACCACTCCCGTAGGGAGAAGGATTTAGGAAGCACAACTTGGAAGAAAGCTCTTTACGATCACGCTTGCAGAAATCCTTCTCCCTACGGGAGTGGTCGCCTGGCGGAGCCAAGGCAGTTCTGAGTTCTACGAAAGCGGGTGAGGGAAACCTACGCGATTCCCAACCATGTTTGATTTAACCCACAAAACCGCGCTCGTTACTGGCGCTTCACGCGGCATCGGACGCGCGATTGCCCTCGCGTTGGCGCAGCAGGGCGCCGATGTCGCGGTGCATTTTCACGCCAACGCAGACGCGGCAAACGAAGTCGTCGGCGCTATCGAAAAACTGGGCCACAAATCTGTCGCTTTGCAAGCCGATGCGCGCGACTTCGAGGCGTATAGCGAACTCTTCGCGCGTGCCGAAAGCGAGCTTGGGCCGCTCGATATTTTGGTCAACAATGCCGGAATTCTCAAGCCCGCGTTTTTGGGCCTGATGAGCGAGAAGGCATGGGACGAAACTCTGGATATTGACTTAAAAGCGGCATTTGCTCTGTCGAAGAAAGCGGCGCGCGCGATGTTTGGTCGCAAATCGGGACGTATCATCAATGTGTCGAGTCAGGCCGGTCAAACCGGCGAGGCAATGGGCGCGCATTACAGCGCCGCCAAAGCCGGACTTTTGGGTTTGACCAAAGCCGCCGCGCGCGAGTTGGCACCGGCCAATATCACCGTCAATGCGATAACGCCTGGCTTTGTCGAAACCGATATGACGGCGAATGATAACGAGAAAAAACGCGCGGCGCAGTTGAGTCTGGTGCCGCTCAAACGATTGGCGCAACCCGCAGAAGTCGCGGCATTAGCGGTTTATCTGGCGAGCGACGAAGCGGCTTATGTGACCGGCCAGGTCTTCGCGATTGACGGCGGCTTGCGAATGTAATTTCGTATATCGGTTTTGCGGAAAGTGGATGGTCGGATGGGAGTTACGGAAAGCGCAAATCCCATCCGAAATCCGAACCACAACAATGCGCGTTCTATTCCTACTCGCCCTCTTCATCGTGCCCGCATTCGCGCAAACCGCGTCGCAGCCGCTCGATGCGCGCAACGCGGCGTTGCTGGCGCTCAAGCGCGAACAGGCCGCGCTGTGGCAAGCCGAAATAGACGGCGCCGGACGTTTCACGCCCTACGGCTGGAACGATGCCCTGCGCCGCGCGCGCGCGCGCGCCGAACAGGTTCGCCAAACCGAAGGCGACGCCGCCGCGATTCCGTTCCACTCGTTCCAGGAGCGCGCCTACTTCGCGCGCAACGACGGCTCGCCGCAACCCTATTACGTCGCGCTTCCGACCGATTATACGCCGACTAAAAAGTATCCGCTCGTGGTGTTTTTGCACGGATATTCGCCCGATATTTCCAAGATTAATCCGCCCGTCGCCTCGCCCGACACCGTGCGCGGCGCGCAAAGGCGCGGCTTTATTCTGGCGATGCCTTATGGTCGCCGCAACTCCGATTTCGTGCAGTGGGGTCAGGACGACGTCTTGCGCGTGCGCGAAGAGTGCCTGAAATTGTTCTCGGTGGACGAAGATCGCGTCTTTTTGTTGGGTGTCTCGATGGGCGGCTATGGCGCCTACGCGACCGGTTTGCACTCGATTGACAAATGGGCGGCGATTGCCGCGATTTCGGGGCGCTCCGATTTTTATCTGTGGTTCGACCTGCGGCGCAACAAATTGCCCGCGTGGAAGCGCATTTTATTCGACGCCGACGATCCGCGAACCCTTGAACTCAACGCGCGCAACACGCCGATTCTGGTGCAGCACGGCGCGCTCGATGGCGTCGTTCCGGTCGAACATTCGCGCCTTATCGCCGACGACGCGCGCAAGTTGGGCTTGCCATTGCGCTATATCGAAGATAAATACGGCTCGCACTTCGGCGATTTTCATTACGAGGCGACAGAACGCGCGCTCGATTGGTTCGAGCAACGCGGGCCGATTCCCCCGCCGCGCGCCCTCACCGTCGTCGCGGGCGATTTGCGCGAGGCGAGCGGACGCTGGGCGAGCATCGAAGCCTTCCAAGATTACACGCAAATCGCGCGCTTGGACGCGCACGCGATGGCCGATAAAATCGTCGTCAAAACGCGCAACGTTGCCAGCTTTCGACTGGAGTTGCCGCCCGAAATTCGGCCCAATTCGGCCACAGTTCCGCTCGAAGTGGACGGTGAAGTTGTCGGTCAATTCGAGACGGACAAGCCGATTATCTGGAGCGCGCCCGCCGCGAAGTTGGGCAAATCGCCGACGCGAACGGGGCCGTTCAAGAGTTTGATGCGCGACGCGTTTCTGCTGGTTTATGGCGACGACAACGACGCGCGCGCCGCCCGCACTTTCGCGACGCGCTGGCAAATTTTCGCCGACGGCAAAGCGCGCCTCAAAAGCGCCGCCGATATTAGCCCAGCCGACAAAGCGAACTTCAACTTGATTCTGTTTGGCACGCGCGCGACCAATCCGTTGATCGCGCAAATTGCCAACGATTTGCCGCTCGAACTGACGCCGACGGGCTATCGCATCGGCACCAAAACCGTCGAGGCGCGCGACATTGGTTTGCGTATGGTGTGGAAATCGCCGTGGGAAGAAGCGCGTCTCATCGGCGTGTGCAGCGGCGAAACCTGGGGCACGGGTTTGCCGCCCAATCACGTCTGGGATTTAATTCCCGACTATATTATTTACGATTACCGCAGCGAGGCCGACGGCACCAATCGCCCGCTCGAAGCGGGGTTTTTCGATGGCGATTGGGAATTAACGTCTATTTTTAGACAGGATAAACAGGATGTTCAGGATGGGACAGGATAGGATTCGAGAGAATTAAAACATCGAAGCACAAACAACAAAAATTTTGGCTTTTGGTTTAAGCATCGAAACTTCTACCCGCTCGAACTCATCCTGTCCCATCCTGAACATCCTGTCTAAAAAAATCAAAACTGGCTATGCGGTTTTTCCATCGCGCGCGCCAATTCGTAATAGCTGGCGGCCTCAACTTCGATTTGTTGCAACTGATCCTGAATCAGCAACGTCGCCGAGACGTCGGCTTCGAGAGTGACGGCGTGGCGACACAATGTTGCGGCGGTGGCGAAGAGGCCGAGGGCGGCATGAAAACGTTTCAGGCTGGCGGCGTCGCGGGCCTGTTCGCGGCAGACTTCGGCTTGCTCAATAAACGAGCTGGCGGCTTTCTCATAACGGGGCACTTTCGGTTTCATACGGGTTTTTTGGTGGCCCGAATTGGGGACTTCCGAACTCGGGAAACGAGGTTGGTAGGCGGTCACACGCGCGGCTTTTGAAACGATCATACAAGGCCTCCGTTGGACTGGGTTGGGCAACTTTTCACGGGTTGCAAATATACGGTCTCGGTGTCAAGACCAGATTAAATCGCGCCATTTAAGCGTTTGGCTAATGGCGTCCATGGCACTCGAACTTCCCGCAAGAAGAGACTATTACCAATGCGAAAATCGCGCCGAAGGCGGAACTTTACGCGGCTTTTAAACTCTCATTTTCAATTTTACCAATGCTACATTTCGGCATAGTTTCGGTGACGCAACTTTTGGCGCCATACTACACCGTTCGTAACGAGAACTGCATTAAATTATAACTCAAACCGCGCATTCTCGCAATCCGCGCGACTCTGGTAAACCCCTGTTTTCATCCCATGAATTCCCGCATTTTTCTCACTGGCCTCGGCGTCATCTCGCCGCTCGGCCTCGATAGCGCCACATTTTGGCAACGCTTAATTGCCGGCGAAAACGGCATTGCGCCGCTCTCCAAACTGCCGACAGAAGGCTTACGCAACGTAAGCGGCGGCGAAGTGCGCGGCTTCGATTGGAGTCGTTACGGCGATGACGGCGATTGTGACGAGGCCAGCCAATTCGCCTACGCCGCCGCTTTCGATGCCGCCCAAAATGCCGGTTTGACCGATGAACAACGCGCGCGCGCCGGTCTTGTTTTCGCGACCAATTTTGGCGGCGCCGCGTCGTGGGAAGCCTGCTGCGACATCGCGCGCGACGGCGATAGCGATGCCGAAACTTTCGCGCAGTTTCTGCCCGACGACGCGGTTAATACCACCGCCAAACGCTTCGATTCGGAGGCGCCGCGCGCGACCTTATCGAACGCCTGTTCGAGCGGCACGCACGCCATCGGCATGGCCGCCGACTGGGTTCGGCTGGGCCGTTGCGACATCGCCATCGCGGGCGGTTTCGATGGATTGGGCATCTCGACGCTGGCGGGACTTTCGATATTGCGCACGATTTCGCCCGACATGATTCGCCCGTTCGACGCGCGGCGCAACGGCACGATTTTCGGCGAAGGCGCCGCTATGGTCGTGCTGGAAAGCGAAGCCTCGATGCGCGCGCGGGGCGCCGCGCCCATCGCCGAGTTTATGGGCTGGAGCGTCACCAACAACGCGCATCATTTGACCGCGCCCGACAAAGGCGGCGCGGGCCTGGCGCTCGCCATGCGCGGCGCGCTGAAAAACGCGGGTGTCGAAGGTGAGCAAATCGGCTATATCAACGCGCATGGGACGGGCACGCAATACAACGATCAGGCGGAAACCGAGGCGATTAAGACCGTGTTTGGCGCTCACGCCGACAAGCTGACGATTTCGAGCATTAAAGCGGCGACTTCGCATTTGATGGGCGCGGCGGGCGCCATCGAAGCCATCGCCTGCGCCCTCACGTTGCGCGACGGCGTGTTGCCGCCGACGCTAAACCTGGAAGAGCCCGATCCGAATTGCGATTTGGATTATGTGCCGCTCTGCGCGCGCGAGGCGAAGGTTGAGTTCGCGTTGTCTAATTCGAGCGGCATCGGTGGCAACAACGCGAGCTTGATCTTGAAGAAAATTTGACGTTCTTTTTGGACAGGATGGACAGGATGGGACAAGATGAGTTTCGAGCGAGTTCAAGTTTCGAGGCACAAACCACAAAATAAAATTTTAACGTTTTCCCTTGGGTGTCTGCCCCAAGGAAAACTCATCTTGTCCCATCCCGTCCATCCTGTCTAAAAATTAGAAATTATGAATATCAACGTTATCGGAGTGGGCGCCGTTTTGCCACCCAAAGGCGCTTTGTCCGTCGGCGAAATCAAGCGCGCGGATTATCCTCTGTCGCCCAAAACTTATCTCGACCGCGCTTCAGAATTGGCACTGTGCGCGGCTGCGTTGGCCTTGCGCACCGCAAAATTATCAGGCCCTTTGGGCCCCGATTGTGGATTAGCGATGGGCACGCAGTTCGGCAGCGTCGAGACGATGCGCGTTTTCGAGGACAAGCTCCATCAGAGCGGCACGCGCGGCGCGTCGCCGTTGTTGTTTTCGCATTCGTATTTCAACGCCGCGGCGGCGCTTATCGCCATCGAATGGGGCATCGGCGGCTATCACGCGCCGTTTTGCGGGCGTGATAGCGCGTGGCAAGCCATCGAAACCGCGCGCGACGCGATTGTTCTGGGACACGCCGAGACGATGTTGTGCGGTGGCGTTGAAGCCAACTCACCCGCGCGCAGTTGGGCGGGCGAAAACCAAAGCGGTGAAGGCGCGGTTTTCGTGGTTTTACAACGCGATGGCAACGGGCTGACATTCGAAGAATTCTGGCAAGCGCCGCGCGCCATCCAAGGCGACTGGGGCGCGTTGGGCGCGTTACTGGCGCGTTGGAAATTCACATCATGACGACGATTCTGCTGATTTTGCTGGCGATAATAACGGTCGGCTCTGTCTTGGCTCTGGCGGTTTGGAGCGTTTTGCACGGCGAATCGCGCGCATCCGAGATGCTCGACAAATGGCTGAACGACAACAATTATCAACTGCTGCAAAAAAGCACGCCTTGGATGAAAGACAACCCGTTTTTCATGGGTTCCAACCGCAGCCAGAAGGTTTTTAAAGTCACAATTCGCACGCCCGAAGGCACCGTTCGCCAGGCGTGGCTGCGCTGCGGGCACGCATTGGTCAGCACCGCAATTAATCAAGTTGAAGTGAAGTGGGATGAATCGTTCAAAGCGGGCGAACCGCGCAATCAAGTCTTGCCGCCGCCGTGAACGCTCCAAGTTCTGGTTGGCGTAACTGCCTTCTAAAACACAAAAAGCGCGCGACATGAAATTCACGTCGCGCGCTTTTTGCATCAACTCACCAAATTACGAGACTTCCGCTTCGCTCATTAACTGGGCTTCGATGATGACTTCATTGTCGCCGCGTTATACAACTACAGGAGGTGTTCGACGTTGTTTTAACGGGATGACGCAACTCGCCCAAAATTGAAATCCTCTCGGCAATTGCACCTTACCAAAACACAATTTTTTATCGATTTTCATAATTTCATTAATACGAAAAAAGGGGATGGGCAAAACTATATGGAAAAGAGATAATTATAAAAGAGGTAATGCTTTGATGCCTCTAAGGAACATCATGAAAATTGGAGTTAGCCTATTCGCTGTCGCAGCAACAGCGTCCGCCCTCAGCTCTTCCGCATTTGCGGGCAGCTATGAAATCGTTGGGCCCGCGACCTACCAAACGGTTTCTACTTCTTGTCCCGCGCACACGACTGGCCCTGCCTCCCCAGACGATTACAAGGATTCAGACCCTGCCGTCGCGAGTGGACAGCCTCAAACTTTGACCGAAAAACGATCGACAGCGAATTTCGCGTGGAAGCCAGTTGATGGCTTCGACAACTCTCTTCCTGCCGCTTTCAAGATTTCGCACTCATACACCGGGACAGTAAATGCAAGTGTAATCCGCAGTAACGAACAAGCGTCTGGTGATGCAAATACATGGATCACGCCTCCTATTCCCAACAAAACGTATAGCTCACATGCCACTGGCCTCATGATGTTTCAGGATACGCCGCCCGTCAACTGGACGGCATCAAATACCGATGTAGACTTCTCCTTCCAGCCCGCCCAGTGGGGAACATTCCCAATATCAGCCGTTATAGGGGCTCAATCGTCTGTTTATGCTACAGCGATTCCCGGACCATACGGCGGCGTTGTTACGGTTTCAAGTTCTGCTAAAATAACGACGACGGAGCTGAAGCTCATCGTAAGTCCCTGAGTCCTATTCTTATGGCTCTGATTCGGTAAATTTCAATTGGGGTTATGCGATTGCGTAACTCCGATTGGAATTCGATTTCCAACACTACTATCGATATGAAACGCAATTTAAAGGTTGGATTGTTGATGAGCGCCCTACTTCCAACGATTGTCGTCTGCGCACGCGCGATTCCAATTGTGCCAGATGAAGTCACCGTTCAGGAGTTCACCAAACCGCTCGATACGAGTTCGGCAGACAATTATCTGCTCGATATGGCGCGCACCGCCCGCATAAATGTAATCGCCGATTCCACCGATTTTCCGGTAGGTTCCACTGTTATCCCCTACCCAGCCACGTCGGGGTATGACATAGGAACCAACGGCAACAGGCCGCAAAACTGGAATTCAAATCTGAAAAGTCTGATCGGCGACTTCACGGCCCAGAAGAAATTAACCGTGTTGCGCTCCGCTCCGCGCACCTTTCTGTTTTGGAGCGAACCCGATCCGCGTCAGTTGCTCGCACTTCAGGGCGAACTTACGCAGTCAACCCAGGCGGCGCGCTGGGCGGAAGCTGCGGCGGAGGCCAGAGCCAATGGCACGCCCGAAGACGAGATTATCAGGGGAGAACTTTCCGAGGCTCAGTTGAAGAACGTTTTGTGGGATTATCTCAAAAGCATCGGATGGAAGGGCACCGTCGCCGAGCGCACTGACCGTGTGGACATTCGGATTCCGCTCAACGAACTGCCGCCGGATTTGCGCGAATTGGTTTTGTTCGATTTGCAAAAACATCTTGTAAATCAATGGCCCGATGTTCTAAAACAAGAAGTCGACTGGAAAACAACGAGAATAGGCCTGAGCAGCGGAGAAAACCCACACATCGAAGTTCGCTATCAAATTCCTTCAAAAAATGTTGATGCAGATGATTCCACTGATTCTTACTGGCTAACGACACTGGATGCCGCGCTCAAAGCGCCGTCGGATGCTCCAGTGGCATCAATGCAAGAACCGAAAGTTATGCCCGTGCAATTGAGTTCCAATGACACGATGGCTAACGCCTATAAAGGCATTTCCAATGAAACGGCTGTCCCACTGCTCGAAGCCGATAAGTCACTGAAAAAACCGATCTCTTTGGAGGTGAAGCGACTTTCGCTGCGCGAATTGTTAGAGCAAATGGAACAACAGGGCAACGTGCGTTTTACTCTGGGGGCAGACGCGCCCTCAGATAAGTTGATTACAGCACACGTAGAAAAGATGCCGTTGTCGGAATGGATGGGCATACTTGCGCGCGTTTACGGCGTGACGTGGGACAAAACCGGCGATGCCGCTTACCAGATGAACGGTAACCAACAGGGCGAACTTCATCTGAAACTGCTGCAAATCGGCGATCCAATGCGTTACCGCTATCGCTTTACGTTTTCTGCGCCGAGCGAGCGCACAGCCGAGAACGCCGCCATCGGCAAAGCCATCCTCGATCAATTCGGAATGGAAGCCTTGAAAAGCCCCGAAGGAGTAGCGATCTCTGCTCTGCCTCAACCTTTGCAACAGCGAATGCGCTATGCACTGGAAGACAGGGGCGCGGAAACCGTCGTAGTCCCGTTGTTTCAGGTCAATCGGATGATGGTCGAACAGTTGGAAAAGCAAAGCCTAATTTTGCGTTTTGGCACTCCCGTCAGCAAAACTTATGGCACGCCTTTCATGGGTTACGTTGCGAGGGAGCCTCAAGACTGGTTGCGCTTCAACGTGCAAAGCGCCGATGGAAAAAACGTTATTCCTGTTTTCGACTCTTTTTATACACCAATCGCTAAACCCGGCGAAACCGATCCGCGTCCGCCGAGCAGAAGGCGTTGATTTGCTCTTGAAAACCTGAAGCTATGAAACCCAAACACACGATCAAACGAGGTTTTACTCTCGTTGAAATTCTAATTGTGCTGGTTATCGTTGGGCTACTCGCCGGATTGTTGTTTCCGGTGTTATCGAGCGCGCGTGAGAACGCGCGCACGACATCGTGTGCCTCCAACTTAAAGCAGATCGGCCAGGCCATGACGCTTTATTTACAGGACAACGGTCAGCGTTATCCGTTGTCTACCCAGCCGCCTAACTGCACCTGGGTCGATTCAATTTATCCTTACATCAAATCAACGCAAGTTTTCTCCTGCCCCTCGGCACAATACGGCGAATACGCGCCGGGTTGCGGCCCATTAACACATATTGACGGCGGCAACGCGCTGGCGAACTATGGCTACAATGGCAGCTACGATATGGTTGCCCCACATATTCAAGTTAAATTCGTAACGGAAGCAACTGGGGGCGTAACAAGAACTTACGACGTCCCGATAAAGAGCTTTTCTTCGTCAAAATATCGTTTCCCATCGAGCACCATTTTGGTGTTGGATGGAAGCGATAATTCTTACCTTTTTCATAGCTTCTATGCCCTCATCAATCCCGGCATTGATCCAATTCATAGCGTCGAAGATTTGAAAGACGGCGGCGTTTTGCCTCGCCATAAAGACGGCGTGAATCTGCTTTACGTCGATGGTCACGTTAAGTGGCAAAACTTGCAATCGCTAGCCTCGACGCCCATATGGCGTTATGATGGCCGAGAACCCACTTCGACTCCGTGAACAGCGGCGCAAGTTGGCACCAGCTCGATCATTTTGCTGCATCAGCAACGGAAATTCAAACGCAAAAAGCGCGCGACATCGGTCGATGTGGCGCGCTTTTTTAATAATTCGTAATTTACGAAACTTCCGCTTCGCTCATCAACTGCGCTTCCATCGTCACTTCGTTGTCGCTACGCTGACCGGCCATCGCAATCGTCAGATAATTCTCTTTGCCGGTGTCGGCGTCCTTGGCCAGCGCCGTGATGCGCCCATTTTCGTCGCAACGAAACTCAACCGCCAATTTGGGCTGCCCCTTGGGACGCGTCGGCGTCGTATCGAGGTTAAACACGCCAATCGGCCCTTTGCCATAACTCGCGGGGTCGCGCGATTCGCCTTCGTAAATGCGGATTTGCACCAGCGTCTGATTGTCAATCGTCGTGGTATAACCTTCGCGGCGCTGCATCGTCGGCAGACGCGTCAGCGATGGCACGATATGGTCAATAATCGGCGCGCCGTTGCTCATCACGGCGACGCCCAGACTGTGGCTCAGAACGTGGCCAACGGTGACTTCGGGCAACGATTCGTCTTTGAGCAAGAGCGCGGCTTGCAGCGCGGCGCCCTTGGCGACGCATTCGTCGGGATCGTGCAACAATGGCTTTTTGCCCGACAATTCCGCCAGCATCTTCATCACCATCGGCATGCGCGACGAGCCGCCGACGCACAACACTTCGTCAATGTCGGGCCAGTCCAAATTGGCTTTAGCCAGCACGCTTTCCAGCAACAGTTCGGTGCGCGACAGCAAATCGGACGAGACCTCTTCAAACGCTTCGCGTGAGACTTCGATTTTGACTGGGATCGCCCGCCCCTCGCCATCCGGGTTGGGAACTTTCAGCGAAATCGGCACGCTCTGGCGACCGGTCAATTGGCGCTTGGTCGCCTCGGCTTTCAGGCGCAGTTCGGCTTCGAGTTCGACATCGCCATCAATGTCAACGCCGTGATCCTGCTTAATTTTATCGATGACGTAGCCCAGAATGCGGTCGTCGAAATCTTTGCCGCCCAAACGGTGATCGCCGCCAACCGATAAGACGTTGAAGTCGTCGGGCAAACACTCCAAAATCGTGACGTCGAAGGTGCCGCCGCCCAAGTCGTAAACCAGAATTTTCTTGTCTACCGCGCGGCGCTGAATGCCATAACTCAACGCCGCCGCCGTCGGCTCGTTGATGATGCGCAATACCTTCAAACCAGCCAATTCGCCCGCTTCAATGGTGGCGTGACGCTGCTGCTCGGTAAAGTAAGCCGGAACCGTGATGACGGCGTCGGTAATGTCTTCGCCCAACGTCATGGCGGCGTCCTGCACAACTTTGCGCAGAATCAGCGCCGAGACAAATTCGGGCGAATATTCGTTGCCGCCGATTTTGATGCGGTAACCGCTCTGCCCGATGAAGCGTTTGATGAACTGCACGACCGATTCGGGATCGGTGATGGTGGACTGCAACGCCGTTTCACCGACGGTATAATTGGGCGGGTCAAAAAAGACGACCGAAGGCGTCGTGACCTGCCCGTCCGAATTCTTGAGAATGGCAGGTTTGCCATATTCGTCCACCACGGCGACCGCCGTGTAAGTGGTGCCCAGATCAATGCCGACCGCTTTGCCCATGATAAATGTTTGTCTCGCCTTGACTTCCGCAAATAACAGCATTATTGTTGCCGCTACTCCGGTGTTTTCCCTCTCAACGGCGAGGGACGCGATAGATTTTATAACTTTTCGCAGTGCGGCGGTAGGAGGTGAGCCAACAAATTTCGGTTTTCACGTTGCAAACTGCCAATTTTTCCTTTAACTCCGCTCGCCATACCTCGGTTTGTGCCATCCCAAAAAGTAGCACGTCCAGGCAATTGCCGTGTGCGCGAAGCCGAAAAAGCACCCAAAATCGAGCAGCAGGGGCGCCCACCAAAATGGTTTTAGCTCAGCAAGCGGCGCCAGCCAAATTCCCAGACTGCCCAAGCATCCGCCAACCAGAGGAATCCACGAAATGAATTTGCCTCTATCGCGATGGCGCCAGTTGAAGATAACGATGCGCCAGTTGGCCCAGATCGCCGACGACGCCAGCCACCAGAAAAAGACGGCGACCAGCCATCGGGCGTGGGTTGTAGTCATCGGCGAATCGGCCTAAAACTTGACCTGCACTGGCGCGCGCGCGGCTTCTTCCTCGACCTCGAAATACGATTCGGGCTTGAAACCGAACATATTGGCCACGATAACCGAAGGAAAGGTTTCGGTCGCCGTATTCAGCTCGCGCACGTTGGCGTTATAGAAGCGCCGCGATTGGCCCAGCCGGTTCTCGGTTTCTTCCAGTTGCGCCTGCAACTGCATGAAGTTGGTGTTGGCCTTCAAATCGGGATACGCTTCGGACAGCGCGAAAACCTGACGCAGGGCACCGGTCAACTGCGTTTCGGTTACAGCCTGTTCTTCGGGCGTGCCGGTATTGGCAATCGCCGCGTTGCGCGCCTTGATGACGTTTTCCAACGTCTCTTTTTCGTGTGTGGCGTAGCCTTTAACGGTTTCGACCAGATTGGGAATCAGGTCGTAGCGACGGCGCAGCTCGGTGTCGATGGCCGACCATGCCTCGCGCACGTTTTGGCGATAACGCACCAGTTTGTTGTAGCTCGCGGCGAAGAAAATGCCGATCAAAACGACAACACCCAGAAATACCAGTAGAGCAATCATAGTTGTAAAACCTCTTTTTCGGTGAGAAGTCAGGAGTGAGAAGAACGGCAGCGTGAGTGCGTTTGCTTCGCCTTTCTGCTGACTCCTGACTTTTATCTTCCGACTTCCCCATTCTATTTTCCCTCAAATGGCGCCGTTTGGCGATAAAATGTAAATATGCCCCTTCGATTGGCGCGCTTTTCCGCCCACCTCTTCGCGCTGTTATTGCTAACAACGTTGGCATCTCCGGCGGCGCACGCCGCGAAAGTCCGCTCGTTCGATGCGGTCGTGCGCGCCAATAAGAACGCCTCGCTCGACGTGAGCGAAACCATCGTTTACGACTTTGAGGGCGCCAACCGTCACGGCATTTTCCAGAAAATCCCCGTCGTTTACACCCGCAACGCGGGCACCTACAGTTTGCGCTGGGAAATCCAGGGCGTCACCGACGAAAACGGCGTCGCGCGTCCCTACACCGTCGAGCGCGAAGACCGAGACTTGAGCATCCGCATCGGCGATCCCGACCAGTTGGTGAGCGGCGTCAAAACTTACGTTATCAAGCTCAAGTTCTGGCGCGCCGTCAGTTGGGTTGAGGGCGCGCCCGAAATCTATTGGAACGCGACCGGCGACAAATCGGAGGTGCCGATTCAGAGCGCTTCGGTGCGCTTTTTTCCGCCGCCGAATGTGGATGTCGGGCAGATCAAAACCAGCAATTTTCGTGGTAAACTGGGCAGCAAAACGCCCGCTCAGGTGCGCGTGGGCAACGATTCGATCCTGTTCCGCGCGCGCAATCTGGCGCCGCGCGAAGGCTTGACGATGGTGGTCGGTCTGCCCGCCGGTAGCATTATCAAACCTCCGGCTTACCAGAATTTGCTGTGGATACTCGCCGATTGGTGGAGTGCGGTTACTTTTCCGGTCATCGCGATGATCGCGATGTTTAGTTTGTGGCGTGCCAAAGGCCGCGACGTTGACGGCGGTTTGCCCGCGCAGGTCGAGTGGTCGCCGCCCAAAGACATGACGCCCGCCGAAGTCGGCACCTTAATTAACGAACGTTGCGACATGACCGATATTCTCTCGACGTTGATTGATCTGGCGGCGCGCGGTTATCTCGTCATCGAAGATTTGTCCACCAAAGGCGGCGTGATGGGACTGGGCGCCACCACCGATTACGCGTTTACGCGCACGGGCCAACAAATTGCGCTCGACGCGCCGCTTCGCACCCACGAAAACACGTTTTTGCGCGGCTTATTTGGCACGGCGGACGCGGATGCCGGACGCGTGACGCTGAGCAGTTTAAAAAACAGCTTCTACGTTCATCTGCCGACGATTCGCGAGTCGCTTTACCGCGATTTGACTGACAAGCGGCTGTTCCAGACCAATCCCGAAAAAACGCGTAACGATTACGTTGGCATCGGTGTTTTGATCGGCGGCGCGGGCATCGTGGCGATTTTTGTGGCGGGCGTGCTGGGCAGCATTTCTTATGGCATCGGCCTAATTTTGGCGGGCCTCATCGTGGCGGCGTGGGCGCGCGCGATGCCCGCCAAAACCGCGCTGGGCAGCCGCCGCTTGCGCGAGTGCGTCGGCTTCCAACGCTTCGTTCAACTCGCCGAAAAAGATCGCATCGAAAAGTTAATTTCGGACGACCCGACAATTTTCGGACGGCTGCTGCCTTACGCGATGGTGCTGGGCGTCGGCGAAATTTGGGCGACCAAATTTGCCGGTCTGATGCAGGAAGCGCCCGATTGGTATCACTCGACAACGGGCGATATGTTCGTGCCCGCGCTGTTCGTGAGCAATCTGGGCAGTGGCATGAACGAGATGGGCACGACGTTCGCTTCACAACCCTCGCAATCGGACGGCGCTGGCGGCGGCAGCAGTGGTTTTTCGAGCGGTGGCGGCTTTTCGGGCGGCGGCTTCGGAGGCGGCGGCGTCGGCGATTGGTAAAATCGGATGGCCGGATTGCGGATGTCGGATAGTCGGTTGCGAACCGCGAGCGTAAGCGATCGGCCAAACGTTCTATCTGCCACAGCATTATGGCTTGGCTTGCAAAACTTAGCCGGTCGCTTACGCTCGCGGTTCGCAACCGACTATCCGACATCCGCAATCTGAGATCCAACATCCGAAACAATGCTTTCTCCTCAACATTTCTGGCCGCGCCGCACTTTCGCGGGCATTGACGCCGAACTCGCCGCCTTCGACAACGCGCGATTCGTGGTTTTGCCCGCGCCCTACGACAGCACGACGACCTGGCGCGTCGGCACGCGCACCGGCCCCGCCGCCATCATCAATGCTTCGATGAATCTGGAGCTGTTCGACCGCGAGTTGGGGCGCGAAATCGCCGATTGCGGCATTCACACCACGCCAGAAATCGAGCCGAACATGAGTGGGCCGCAAGGGATGATCGCGCGCATCGAAAGCGTGGTCGGCGAAGTTCTGGACGCCAACAAATTTCCGGTTCTGCTGGGCGGCGAACACAGCCTGACTTTGGGCGGCGTGCGCGCTCTAGCGGCGCGCCATCCGAAAATTTCGATTTTGCAAATTGATGCTCACACCGATTTACGCGAATCTTTCGAGGACACGCCGTTCAGTCATGGCTCGGTGATGCGCCGTTGCAGCGAAATCGAAAACGTCGCGCGCATCGTGCAAGTCGGTTTGCGTTCGACTTCGCGCGAAGAATGGGAAAACATTCCGGCCAACGTCACCCAGTTCTGGGCCGACGATATTCTCGACGATTTCGCTTCACATCTGCCCGCGATACTCGAAAAATTGGAAGGCGCGGTTTACCTGACCTTCGACGTTGACGGCTGCGATCCGAGTTGGATTCCCGAAACCGGCACGCCCGAACCGGGCGGCTTGAGCTTCCAGCAAACGCGCGCTTTAATTCGCGCGGTCTGCACCCAAACCAACGTGTGCGCGTTTGATTGCGTCGAACTCATCGGCGGGCACGATGCGTCGGCGTTTGCCATCGCGCGTTTGTTGTATCAGGCAATGGGATATTTGGGAAAAGGCTGAAGGATAAAGGATGAAGGATAAAATTGGGATATTGCGAACTGTGGCGTATCGGAAGCTACTCGGAAGCTGCGTCCTTTTTTCATCCTTCAGCCTTTATCCTTCAGCCTTTTCCCCTAAACTGCTCGTCTCCATGACAATTGCAAACCTTCAAGAAATCGCCGGTCGCACTTATCCGGCGCGCCGCCTCACGCAAAATTTGGTCGGCGGAATGTCGCCAATTCAAGCCGAAAACTTCTCGATGGGCTACGTCACCCTCGAACCCAACGGCGGTCAGGTGCCCTGGCACAATCAGGAACAGGAAGAGGTTTATTTCATCGTTTCGGGTGTGGGCGAGATGTGTCTGGGCAAAGAAAAACAGACCGTCGAAAGCGGTCAGGCCGCCCAGATTCCGCCCGGCGTGTTTCATCAGTTGACCAACATCGGCGACACGCCGTTGATTATGATTTACGTTTACGGCCCCGCCGGAGAAGTGGAACACTGGAAGCAAGAGTTGGCCGGAACCCTCCCGCGCGCGGGCATTGATGTGCCCGCTTTGCCCGATGGCGCGGCGCCACAATGCACCGATAAACCCGCAGATTGAGCGATACTGTGAGCAGGTGAAATCTTATGACAACGCTTGTTGAACATCCAATCAATGAATTCTCGACAATTGCGCCGATTTACGACGCGACGCAGTTGCCTAACCGCCGCAAATGGACGCGCGCCGATTTCGCGCGCTTAGACGATAACGGCGAACGTTACGAACTGATAAACGGGGAGTTGGTGAAAAAAGTGGGGATGAACGGGCCACACGCCAACACGATTTTGCTGTTGCAAACCGCGTTGCTTCAAGTCTTCGGAATCGGTTATATGGTGCGGATGCAGTTGCCCTTAATTGTGGGCGATATTTCGCAACCCGAACCCGACGCCGCTATTGCACAGGGCACACCACGCGATAACCCGAACGACAATCCCACTTCGGCGCTTTTAGCCGTCGAGATTTCCGATTCCACTCTGGCCACCGATCTGGGAGCAAAGGTCGCGCTTTACGCGCAAGCCGAAGTTGCCGAATACTGGGTTCTCGACATCAATGCGCGTTTGTTGCACGTTCATCGGGCGCCCATCGCTTCGGCTTCTTTGCCTAATGGCTATGGCTACCAGACCATTCTATTGCTAACCGAAACCGACAGCGTTTCACCGCTCGCCGCGCCCGAAAGCTCAATTGCCGTCGCCGATTTGCTGCTTTAAACAATGACAACACAAACTGTTACCCAGACAATTGTAACCGGTCGCACCATCGAAGGTTCGAGCGCGGTTTTGCTGCCCTTCACCGCCGACGGCGCCATAGACTGGGACGCCTACGCCCATAACGTTTCGCGCACGCTCGACGCGGGCTTGGCACCCGCCGTCAACATGGACACCGGCTACGCCAACCTGATTACGCCCGACGAAAAACGCCGCGTTTTGACCATCACGCGCGACTGTGCGGCGAGCCGTCGCTTTGTGGCGGGCGCCTTCATCGAAGGCCAAGACGGCGACATCAACGATCTTTACGCCGCCGCCGTTGACGAAATTGGGAGCTATGGCGCGATTCCGATTGTCTTCCAGAGTTCCAAACTCAAAGCGCTTTCGGACAAAGAAAAAATCGGCGTTTACGCCGCAATCGGCGAGCGTTGTCCGGAATTTCTGGGCTTCGAGTTGGGCGAAATGTTCCTGCCGTTCGGCGAGATTTACTCGCTCGAAACCATGCGCGAACTGATGCAAATCCCCAGCTTGAAGGGCGCCAAACATTCGAGCCTGAGCCGCGTTTTGGAACTGCAACGTCTGGAACTGCGCGACGAAATCCGGCCCGATTTCAAGATTTACACCGGCAACGACCTGGCGATTGACCTGGTGATTTACGGCTCGGATTATCTGCTCGGCCTGAGCGCGTTTTCGCCCGAAGCGTTCGCCTTGCGCGATAAATTATGGGCCGACAGCGACGCCAGATTCTACGAGTTGAACGACTTGTTGCAATATCTGGGCTTTCTGGCGTTTCGCCCGCCGGTTCCGGCGTATAAGCACAACTGCGCGCAATTTTTGAATTTGCGCGGACGCATCAACTCGAATTTGACGCATCCCAAAGCGACGACGCGGCCCACAAGCGATGTCGCGATTCTGGCGGATATTTCCGAGCGTTTGGACGCGATGATGGCGAGCATTCAGGGCGCGTGAAGCTGTAGAAACACAGACTTGTCGTGTCTAAAACGTTGGAGTTGCTATAAGCTGAAGCTACTTTGACGTTCTTAGACGCGATAAATCGCCGTCTCTACGATTGGCTTTCCACCGCTTCGCGAATTTCGGGTTGATTGCGCATCCAATCAATTTCGCCGCGCGCGATGTAATCATCCACGATCCGATTCTGCCGCGCGCGGATGGGCAACGCTGCCAGCGATGCCAATAATAACGCGATTGAGCAAACGACGGCGACGCCGCCCAACGTTTGTAGTGATGTCGTGAATGCGCGCGCGAAGAGCGGGCGCCACGATTTATCTGTTACCACCAGATAAAGCAATAATCCAACAAACCACAGTGCGCTCGAAACGATAAAAATATCGGCGATCCAATCGTTTTGCAAGCCGAAATGAAGCGCCAATCCGAGGCAACTTGCGGCGGCGAACGCACTCGCAATCACAAGTCGAGATCGCAATTTGCGCGCGGGTATCAGGGCGCGGCGCTCGATGTTCCAGATTGCCAAACCCAGCGCCACCAGCGTAAAACAGAGCCAACTCAGTTCGAGTGGCGCGCGGTCAGCGTTGCGCGCGGGGAACATAAACGCCATATAAACGGCAATAGATACCGAAAAAACTCCCAATACCCAGGGCCAAACGAATGCCGCATCCCCGCGTCCGCTTCTTTTTAGCGTTTGTTCGCGCAAACGGCGCGTTTCGAGCGCGCGTTGTCCGTAGCAAAACGCGAAGCCTAATGCCAACGTCGCGACGATGGCTCCCCAGAAAAGCCAACGGTTGTCGAAGAAATCGCTGGCAAAGTTGGGCGTCGGCTTCGAGCTATCTACGCCACTGAATAAACTCAGAATCGTTCCGAGGCGCGTATTCGCCGCGAGCACCAAAAATCCCAGCCACAACGCGCCGAAAAATGCGATTTGGCTGACCGATACTCGCCCGTTGAACTCTCGATGTAAAAGCCGTGCGAGCCAACCGAACAAAAGGCAAACCAGCAACGATACAAATCCGGCGACACTGAGCCAGAAAATGTTGCGGCTGAGCCAGGGCAATTGCAATTGCAAGCGCGTGTCGGTGCGATTGATTCCCATCGCGCTTTGATAGGCTTGCTGATTTAGAGCATCAAATGCGTCCGACGGAGGAAATATCTTTTGTGATTGAAAATCCGCGCGTTCTCGCAAACAAAAGTTCGCCAGTTCGTCATGCCCGTCGCGGCGCGCGAGAGCAACAAAGGCCGCTAACTTTTTGCGATGGGAACCTTTCTCTTTCACTCCGAGCAATTCGAGCGAAACCTCCGACCAGACGACAGCTTGCAAGGCTTCGCCAACTTGCATACCGATCAAAAAGTTGCGTGGATTGGTTAATTGCGCGCGCCTCATGGAGCCGCCCGCTTCAAGGGCGATGCGCCAACGACGATAGGCTCCGACTTTGTCGCCGCGCTTGTAATGTGCGATACCGCTCCAGGTGACTTCGCGTTGCAATTGGCGCATATTGGCGTAATGCGGCCACAAAGTGGCGTAAACGTGAATCAATCGCTCATCCCAATCCACCACGCCCTGCGTTTGCTTCCAATGCAAAAGCGCCAATTGGTAAGCATGCGTTCCATCCTCGAAATCAGAACGTTTTCCCGCACGTTCTAACGCTTTCAGCGCCGGTTCGTCATCACGATTCCACAGTGCCATCGCTTCCACCCAAGGAAAAAAGCTATCATTGGGCGCTTGTCGGGCGCCTTCGCGCGCCTGCTTAACCAGAATGTCGCGTTGGGCCAGGCTTTGATATTTCAGGACGCGATCTCGATCTTTTTGCGTGGGCAGTTGCGAAGCCTTGGCGCCGTAATACGGTTGAAAAAACGGCAAAGGCAGACTGGCGCGCGTAGAATCAATCATTTTGGCACGACGCAACAGCAAGTCGTCGAGCAAGCGCGCCACCAGATCATCGAATTCCGTCCAGTAACGCGGCTTGCTTCGGTTGCTCCGCGCGCGCAACGCCTCCAGATTGAGGGCACCATCGTCGGGATGCTCGCTCAAAAGATTGGCTAATTCGGCGTCTGTCAAGACCGACCAATACCATTTTTCGTTGTCAGTTGTGTCCTGATTCATGCGCAACGATTGCGAACGAAACATCGGCGCCAACAACAGCACGCTCCACACCAAAACTAAAATAATTAAACCGCGTTTGGGCATTTTGCACCTCCGGCAAATCCGGTCGCGCCATCGAGCCACAGCGCCAACGTTTGCGTTTTAAACGGCGTCTTCCAACTCTGCTCGCGCTCCAATTGCCGCCACGCCAGCGCGCTAAACGCCGGAACATCAAACGTGAGAGGCACGCGCGACGAGGGCGCCGATAATATCAATCCCACACACAATCCGAGCGCCGGAAGCGCGGCGCCCGCCACAGTGGAACCGAGCAAACGCCACACACATAGTCCGCCGATTTGCACTTGCGCGAACTGTTCGATGCGTCCGCTCCAAGTGCGCGCGCGCGCCTGACGCGCGTCGCGTTGATGCCAGAAGTGGGCCTCGAAACTGGGCGAAGTCTGCACGCGCGGATAATTGGCAACGGCAGCGCGCAGTTCGTCGGGCCAGATATTTTCTTCGGCGGGCGCGAGTTGAAATAGCGAAATCATACCGTCACCCCGCTTTGCTGCGCCTGGTAAGCGACTTGAAATTGGCGGCGAGCCTTGCTCAAGCGCGAGCGCACCGTGCCGACGGGCATTTGGAGAATTTCGGCGATTTCTTGATACGAAAAGCCCTGCCATTCGCGCAAAAGTAAGGCGACGCGTTGCGGTTCGGACAGCGCATCGAGCGCGCGTTCTATCAATTGTCGCGTTTCGAGTTGCCGTTCGTGCGACGCGGTTTGTATTGCCTCTTCGCCCAGATGCTCGGCCAGAATTTCGGCGCGGCGTTGATCTAAACGACGCTTTTCCAGGCAGAAATTGAGCGTCAAACGGTAAAGCCAACTCGCGAATTCGGATTCGCCGCGAAAGGTCGGCAACTTGTCCAGAGCGCGCAACAAAATCTCTTGCGCGGCATCTTCGGCACTTTCGCGGTCGCGCAAAATCTGAAACGCCAGATTGGTCAGGCGCGTGCGATGACGATTCACCAGAATCGAAATCGCCTCGCGTTCGCCATCGCGGGCGCGGCGAAGTAAACCAGCTTCGGCAGATTCGCCGCGCCGCAACATGGCGCTTAAAACTGTGGGCCAACTCGAAAGAAAGTTCATGGGCAATTCTTAAAGTTGGATGGGGCGAATAGCACTAAAAGTTCTCGCTGGGAAACAAACAATTAACCGCAGAGGACGCTGAGAACGCTGAGAGAAGAAAAGAAACAAGAACGAAATTCAAATCAATTTTATTTCTTTGCTTTATCCTCTCTGCGTTCTCAGCGTTCTCTGCGGTTAATTGTTTTTCAATGATCGGGCGCTTCGTTGGGATCGCCGTATTCAAATTTGACCGTCGGCGTAAAATTACCGGTCATGATCTCGCGCTCGAATGGCGCGCCCAGGTTGACGCCTTCGCAGGTCACGTTGAAGATGAATTGCTGCATCGTCATCATGCGCGTGCCGCCGATTGTGATGGAACGTTTGGCGACGTAAACGCTGCCCCAGGGCGCGCAGAAGAAATGGCCCAGCTTTTTGCCCCATTTATCGAGCGCGAAGCCGATGTCGCCGCGCGCCAATGCCGCGTTGATTTCGTTTTGGATCTCGATGGTGCGACGCGGATCGGGATCGAGTTGCCACAACGTTTTAATCGCGCGCACCGCTTCGCGGTCTTGCTGAAACTTACCTTTAGCTTCGGGTGCGGTCAGGCACCACATATCGAAATTGGCCGCGCCCGACGGCGCCAACTGCGCGATTTGCGGCGCGTAGAGATTGGGCGATGGCGTGTAAAACGGCGTTGGGGGCGGCGACATCGGTGGCGCGGGCAAAGGTTTGGGCGGCTGCTTTACCTTCAACGCCAGTTCGGGCATCGCCAGCAATTGGCCCAGAAGATAATAACTTTCGACGGCTTCTTTGACGTGTTCTTCGACGCGCTCATGCACGTCGCGCGATGGATTGCCGTTCATCATGTCTTCGGCGTAACGCGCTTTAGTCTGCGCCGAAGCGTGAATTTGACGAATTTGGTTGGCGCTTTTGGTTTGCTCGTCAGTTTGCGGCGGCGAATCGTTGAGGAACAATAAAGCCGCATCGGTGTGATCGCGCACGGCGCGCATCGCTTCAAGCATCCCGACCAAGTGCGCGTTGGGGCAAGGCTCGACTTCGCTCCACGCGGGCACGGCGGCGGGCACGGCCACGTCCAATTTATAATCGGGATTGAAATGCGCCTGTTGCGCGCGATTGAGCCAGCCTTCGACTTGCGTGTAGAAGCTCAGAATTTGATCGGAAGTGATGGCCGGAACGAAGCCGACGGTGTGCGGATCGCCTTCGTAATCGGCGTCCAAGAAGCGGTCGCCCAGCGTCTGCAAAACGAAGGCATTCCAGGTGCAGAGCATTTCGGCCTGCGTAGACTTGGGCAAAGTCCAGGCGTTTTTGCCTTCGGTTACAGCGCTCTGCCGGTGCGTCTCGGAATGTTCGAGCGCATCGTAAACCGCGAGCGAAGCGCGGCGATAGGCTTCCAGAGTGTCGGCGGAAACTTCACCAGTTGCCGAAGCGCAGAAGCGGTTCCAGAGTGTGGGTTTGGTATTCATGTGAAGGGAAATTACAGCAAAATTTCGGCCCTTACGAAAATTGACATCGAAAAAAAACGCCCGACTCTTTCGAGTCGGGCGTTTTCCATTTGCGCTAATACGGCAATCGCGAGACGCTCTTCGAGAGCAGCGCCAGCGCCACCGCCGCCATACCAATCAGGCCCATGCCGCAGTAATATCCGGCGACCAGAACCGGCGTGTAGGCCTTCCAGTTCTCCTCGCCGTAACGCTTGCGGAAGTAGTAGCGGCCCAGCATCGCGCCGATGAATTGCGGAATCGCGTAAGCCGGAAGCGCGTGCGTGCCGTTGACGAGGCCGTAGAAGAACAGCGTCGAAACGCCGCCCAGAATCGTCGCCAGATAAGCGGTTGTCGCGATGATGCCGCCCGCCAGAATGTAGTTGATGTTGATCGACTGCAACAAAACGTTGCCTTCGCCCGCGCGGTTGGCGGTATACCACAGCGCCTGGCTCTGCGCCGAAACCGGCCAGAACTTGGCCGCGAACGGATAGGTCGCGGCGGGAATCGGCGACAGCTTCCAGATGAAGCTCCAGAACAGCAGCGAACAACCCAGCATAATCGGCAGCATCAGGAACTCGACCTTGATGATCGAGGTGAACTTCGTCTTGGTCAATTCGACGGTGCGGAAATGCTGCGCCATGCCGCCGTGGTCAGCCAGGGGAATCGGCGCGAACCAGATGTCAACAGCGCGGTAGCCCGACAACATAAAGCTCGCCTCTTTGACGTAGGGAATGGTGACCGATGTGCCCGCCAGACCCGCCATACGCGCGTTGATGTAGGAGAAAATTGGCGTCCACACGAAACCAAAAAAGATCAAAATCCATAGCGGGAAAGTGGGCACCAGATAGTGGCTCATGGCGACATAGGCCACCGTGCCAATGGCAAAGATGCCCAGCGAAAGCGGAATCGGAATATCGCCGCGACCTTTGGGAGGCGTCAGTTGGGGCGACGCGACACCGTCTTGTTGCTGGCTTTTGGCTTTGACGAGTGCCGTGATAACCGCACCGATGCCGATAATGGCGACGATGGCCGAAGTGCCGATGCCAAACGAGAGCCAGAAGTTGAACGAGGTCACCAACTGCGTCTGCAACATATCGGTGCCCGGCACCCAGTCCTTCAGCATCCCCGCGTTGTAAAGCAACGGGTTGGCGATGATGAAGGCGCCAATCGAGGCGACAAAGGTGCCCACGACAACCGGAAACGGCAGCAAAAATCCGATGAGAACCTGGCCCAAATCGGTGCCCAGACCGGTCAGAGCGGCGGGCAAAATCTTCTGCGTGTTGGGCGTGTAATCAATGAACGGAACGGAAACCAGAGTAATCGGTTGCGCGAAAATCAGACCGGTAACTGAGGGCAGCAGGATGTAGAGCGAGCCCCAGCCGACGCCGATCATGGCGCCGATGGAGAAGATGCGCCAACGCCAACCTTCTTTTTGCGACGACGATTCGGCCAAAGCCGTCGCGCCTTCGGCAGCAATCGGCGCCAGAGGGAACGGCAAACGCTCGACATCGGACGTGATGCGGAACAAAACGTAGCCCAGTCCCCACGAAGTCATGCGCCCGAACAATTGGTAAAACATCAGCAGACCGATGGCGGGTAGCCAGTCGGCGCTGAAGAAAGTGCGGTTGAGGAGACCGGGCGAATCGCCGACGAGAGCGGCCCAGGGCGCTTTGGAAATTTCCGCCGTGATGCCCAATGCGTTAGCAATCGGCGTGTTGACGACATAGGAGTTCCAGATCAGCACCGCGAACGGGCCCCCAGCGATGGCGATACCCGCGACCTGTGTAGTCAGCGCGGCGCCGATGTAATAGAGCAGGTAAATTTCCTGCTTTTTGAGCGTCTGGTAAGAACGTCGGGCCACTTCCATAAACAGGATAATGGTGACCCATTCCGCCGCCGGGCCCATGCCCTGACCAGCGATGAGGCCGAGGTAGATGGAACCCGGCATCATGATGAAGCCGATGAACAGCGCGCCGATGACGGTTTTCCAACTAAAGCCGTCTATATACTCTTCGGCATCGCCTTCGGCGACATCCGCCGAGACGTTCTCTCCGGCGGGCGAAACATTGAGTGGCCCAATCGGGCGTTCTTGTTTCTCAGATTGTGATTCAGGAAGAAGAGCCATAAATTTATCAGATTTCGGGTTGCGGATGCCGGATGTGGATTTCGGAGAGCGAAAGTGCATCGAACGATTATAATTTCGCTCGCACACTTTCGCTCACCGAACATCCGCTATCCGATTTACACCACCACAGCTTCCGGTTCTTCGACCGGAGCCGCCTGTTCGCGGATATGCGCGCGACCGCGCAAAATATACTCTTGCTGCTGATCGGGCTTAACCGTGCGCCACACTAACAACTGCTTGCGTAGCTCGGTCATGAACTCGCGATTGACGCGTTTCCACGCCGAGATTTCGCCCGAACGTCGCGCCAATCGCAGTTGCAACTCATACAAGCCCGGCTCCTTGGCGGGCAGCAGAATGATGTCGGTATCTTGCGAAACGCCCATATCAAACGGAGCCAACCAGGTGCGAAGCGCCAGGCGGTAGACCTGAGTATCGGGTTCCGCCTTGATCTCGTCCAGTTCCAGATATCCGCCTTTGGAACTGAGCGTGACCTTCTCTTGCGGCGCGACCTCAACCTCGCCATCCTTTTTGCCCTTGCGCTTCGGTTTGCCATTGGCCGAACCGTTGGCCGCGTTCTGGGCCTCAATCAACGCCAACTCCGAGGGATGTGGCACGTTTTCGTTGAGCAGTTCGACCGCGTCCACCAGCGGCAGACCGCTAAAGTAGACCTTGTCGGTGAAAAACTTGCCGACCGAAGTATCGGTGTGCGACTCGAAAAAATCGGCCAGGAACTGCGCCATACCGAGCGACTGTGCGCCCGAAACCGTAAACGGGAACTGCAAACGCCACAGATCGCCGACCGGTTCGCCCATATCGTTCTTGTTGCCTTCGGGCGACGAAATCTTCGACGCCATAATCGCCGGATAAACCGTCGAAAGCATTACCGTAAGCATTACGATCAAAGTCGCGATAACCGCCGATGACGATGAGTAGTTGAGCGTGATGCCCGGTAACAGCCCGGTCACCGTGATTACCTTCGCCACGACCTGCGCGATGAGGTAACCCGAAATCGAACCTAATACCGCGTAAACCATCGCTTCAGCAATGAACAGCGCGCCGATGTGAACCGGCGCCAACCCGATGGACGAGTAGATACCAATTTCTTTGGTGCGCTCGAAGACCGAGCCCAACATGGTGTTGGCGATAATCAGCGCCGCGATCAAAACCGGAATCGCGAGGGCCGCGAAGCCATCGTAAGAAGTCGCCTCGACCGACGAATAGAGCTTGGAGACCAACGGCCCCGTCGGTTTGCCGTTGTCATCGAGTTCGGGCGTCGCGCCGAAGATGCCCAGCGCGGCGCGGCTCATCAGATCGTTCAACTCTGCCTGCGCCACGACCGGATCGGGAATGCCGACCGCCATCGAACGCGTGGTGGCGCCCATGTTAATCGCCGTCTCATAGGGCAGCAACAACAGGGCGTTGGCGCGCATGTGCTCGTAGCGCTGCACCTGCGTTTCGCCGCCCTGCTGCTGGGCCTGCGAGTTCGAGGTCTGATTGCTCTTGTTCTGATCCGAGCCGTAGTCCACCGGCGAAAACTCTTCGTTGTCCAGATCGCGAATGTTGTCGAGCGAGTTGCGCCCATACCATTTGCGGTCGTCGAACACGCCGATGATTTCGAGGTTCTTGCCCGCGACCTGAATCACCGAGCCGACCGCGTTATCCAGGGTCAGGCCGAGCGGCGGGCCGGTGCGTGCGCCCGTTTGCGCGGCGGTTTGCGCGTTGGGATTTTCGGCGGCGCGCTCTGCATCCGACAGCAACACATCGCGCGGCACGATGGCCACGTCGCCATCGCCGTCCTGGAACCAGCGACCCTTAATCATCGTTTTCGCGGCGGGCGAACCGATGGTCTCTTCTTGCTGCGTCATGCCCAGAAGCGCGGGCGCGTAGTAGAACTTGTTCGGGTCGAGCGCGTTATTGACGCGCAACTGCAACGGCTCGCCCTGATCGCGCGACAGATACCACGAACGGAGCGCCGGTTTGCCCAACTCGCGCGCGGTAATCTCGTTAGTCAAAGACGCGACCGCGACTTCGGGCATCGCGCCCCAGTCGGGCTGACGCAGCAGAAAGCCCTGATAAGCGGGCGGCTGCTTGCTATCGCCGTAGGGCCGCGCGAAGTTGGCGATGTTCGCCGTCACCGAGGTGAACGACAAAACCGTAAATGTCAACAGAATCAGCGTGACGCAGGTCAGCGCGGTGCGCGTCGGACGGCGCCGCATGTTGGCGATACCCAGTCCGACCGCCGCGCCCAGCGCCGACAGACGACCCATATCGGCGTAGTGAACGCCCTGCTTCATGCGCTTGATTTCCTGCTCGAACTTCGATTGCAGGAATATGGTCACCACGACCGTCAGCGCCAGAATCACGAACGCCAGCAGAATGATAAACGGCGTCAGCGCCAACTCGAACGCCGGATGGACGAAGCGAATCGCGATGAAGACCGCCAGAAAGACCAGCGACGTGCCCACGATCTGCTTGCGCACATCGGGGAAGCCGAACAGCATGCGCTCGACGAAGTAGGCGAACGGCAGCAGCAAGGCCAGATAGAAGATGATGCCTTTCAGAACGTCTTGCGAAGTCGCTTCAACGTCGGGATAGGCGCGCGATTCCAGGCCGAAGGCGCGGCGCGCTTCGCGGTAGAACACGTCGAATTTCTGCGCGTCGAGCGCGGTCTGCGCCGCGACCAGCGAACCGCCGGTCGGCGCGGCGATGCTTTCAGTCGGGCACTTGTAGCCCGAAGTATCTCTGGGATCGGTGCTGACCGGACAGCCCGCCGCGCCGTGCAGAGCGTCCACGCGTTCGTTGTTGATGCCGAAGCCTTTGAGCAGGCGAATGCGTTGCTGATCCACCACCCACAGGTCGCGGGCCGACTGATACGACACCCGCAAAACGCGGTTGGCCGTCTCGGTATTTTTAATCGCGAAGCCCCTGCCTTCGTAGCCACGCGTATCGTTTTTAGCCGTAATCGTCGGATCGGTATTGAGCAACACCAGACGTTTGCCCAGCAGACCCGCCGCCATAATCAGCTTGAAACGCTCGCCCTTGCCGATGGTTAAGTCGGCGTCAACGCCTACGGTTGTCGGGTCTTTGTCGTCATCTTTGGCGTATTTGCCAAAGACAATCGCAATCGGTTCGACCTCGGCCACGCCCGCAGGCGCCATCGGACGCAGATAACCATACTCGACCGGGTTGGCGTCGGTTTTGGCGTCCAAAACCGTCATCTCGGTCAGCACAGTAAAGTAACGTTGGTCGAGCGTATCGAACAGCGTCGCGGCGCGCGACTGAAACACGATCAGCGAGGCATCGGGGCTGAGCGCGTTGAGCTTCGCGTCCTTATAGACGAGCGTAGCCGTCGCCTTCTTGAACATCGGCGAAAAGCGCTGGCGTTCGGCGCCCCGGTCGGGCGCGAAAATCATGTGACCGTTGCGATCAATGGTATACGCCTCGAACTCGTAGTCGGGCGTGCCGCCGCCTTTGGGATCGCCCACGCGCGGCCCGATAAAGGTGAACTGTGCGACCGCTTTATCACTTTTGGTCGCCTTGGAGTAGCCCGCGCGCTCGATCATCAGGCCACGCACACCGGCGTAAGACTTGTATTCGAGCGGATTGCCGTTGCGGCTCGAAACCACCACGCCGACCGACTGCACATCCGGAGTGCCGATTTGCGAATCGGGCATCGGCGTGTCGGGCAAAAAGCTGGTCGCCTTTTCCACGTCGCGATAAATGCCGCGTCCGGTGAAAAAGCCGAAGTTGTTGGTCAGCGTGTCTTTGGTCGGGAAGACGTTGAGGCTTTTGTCGTCGCCATACTTGATGTCGTTGAACGATTTGCGAATCAGCGTCTCGACCGTCTCGACCTGCGCCGTCAGGTTCGGCAGCAACAGACGGTCAACGGTATCGAAGGGCGTGTCCTGATACAGACGCGCATCGTTGGAGGTCGCGAACGAAACGCCCGGCAAACCGGCCATCGTCGCGACTTCAGAATCCAGAGCCACCAGCGCTGGCAGATAGGAACGCCAGGTGCGCCCGTCTTTGCCGGTCACGCCGTCCACGAAAAATTCTTCGACCGGACGATTCTGTTTCTTGGCGATGTCCTCGGCGTAGCGCCCCAGATTCTTGGCCAATCCGCCGAACTGATTCAACAGAATGTTCTCCGACCCCGCGCCCATCTGGTTATAAAACCACGATTTGGCAAAGAGGCCGACCGTCGGCGTGCGCGAAGTCAGGTCGAGGTTGAGGAAGCCGCGATACGAAGCGATCTCGGCTTTTTTGGCATCGTCGGCCTCGCCGGATTTATCGATGACGTGATCGGCGATGAAGTTGCGCGCGCCCGCCAGCGCCATGTGATGGGCGCCGTTGGCGACGAACAGCACATTATAGGCGGGCGGATTCTGCTTCAGGCGCGCGGCGAGTTCGAGGAACACCGCCAGGTTGCCCGCGCCCTCGGCGCCGGGCGCGATGTCGGGAATCACCGACATCGAATCGTAGTAGGCGTTGACGACGAGCGTGTTGGCCTTTTTCGCGGGCGCGTTGCGGCCCGGCAAGAAGCCCAGAATGTTCTTGACCGGCATCTTCTCCCAGACAACGAGCGATTTCAGCGTCGCCTGCTGATTGACGGCGGCACGAATCGCCGTCGCGGTCGCGGTGGGCGCATAATAACGCGGCACTTCGACCGGCAAAAAGGTGAACTTGCGCTCGGCCTCGCTGCGGTTGGTCAGCTCCGGTTCGAGAAAAACGATGGCGCGCGCGCCCAGATCAATGGCGGTGATCCAGTTCATGCCCGAGTTGAAGTCGAGCACGGCGATGGCGCCTTTGATTTTCTGGCCGTTGTAGTCGGAAACGCGGCCTTTGCCCACATAAACCAGGGGGCCGCTAATGCCGTTGACCGGCGTGGTCGAGGCGACGACCTGGTTGGGGTAAACCGGCAGCACCTTGAGCGACTGGCCGCCGATGTCAATGCTGGCCGACTTGGTAACGGGCGTGGTGACGAAGTATTCGTCGGCGCGCACATTGGTCAGGCCGATTTGCTGGAAGCGTTTTTGGACATAAAGCGCGGCGGCGGCGTTACCGGGCGTGCCGGGCACGCGCGAAGGCACAGATGTGAGCGCGTTAATGTCCTTTTGCAAACGCTGGCCAACCGTAGTGGCTGGCGGCGCGCCTTTGGCGAGTTGGGCCTGCGCTCCCATCGGGAAGACGCACGCCAACATCGCGTAGAGCAGAAAAGAGGACAGAAAAGAAGAGAAGCGGGGCATTCGCATTCAGGAAAAAACCTCGAAACTAACGGTAACTAAACGACTTTTTGACGAATCAACACAGCAGAAGCAACCCAAAATGGGCGCGATCACCTCAAGTTGAGGGTCAGTTATGGCAGGGACATCATTCAATGATAACACATCAGGGCTTAGCCTGCTCTTAACGTGGCGCGAATTTTGACCACTATTTTTGCCCGCAGTCGCGCGCGACTTGCGTCAGAGAGCGATAAAATGTTTTCGGATGCCGTAAATTGGCGTTTTTGGTAGAGATGCCTGACGTGCGCCGGTTATTGCCTCCTGCGTTTCTAATCCGTAGGGACGACCGCTTGCGGCGTCCTTGTGTTCGAGTTTCCGTTTGGTTGAAGGAAGTTTTAACCTGTGGACGCCGCAAGCGGTCGTCCCTACGGATTAGAAACTTGAAATGCAGCGACCTGCGCGGCAGACACCCCCATTTTCTATGTCTCGCCTCGCCGCCTATTTATCCGATCTGCAACGCTTCGGCATCGCGCCTGGCCTGGAACGCATCGAAGCTCTGCTCGCGCGCACCGACAATCCGCACCTGAAATATCCCCACATTCTCATCGGTGGCACCAACGGCAAAGGCTCGACCGCCGAATTTACCGCGCGCACGCTCGCGGATAAAGGTCGTCGTATCGGGCTTTATACCTCGCCGCACCTTTACGCGTGGAACGAACGCATCCGCATTTTGCCGGGCTTAGGTCAATTCGAGGGCGCGATTTCCGATGCCAATTTGGACGAGCTATTGGACGATGCCCTGCCCCACATCAAGGCCGTCGCGCGCGAGTTGGGACAGCCGACTGAATTCGAGGTAATGACCTTTCTGGGGTTATGGCATTTCGCGCGGCAAAACGTGGACGCGGCGGTTCTCGAAGTTGGCTTAGGCGGCAGATGGGACGCGACCAACGCCACAGCGCCGATGGTTTCGGCGGTGACGCACGTCGCGCTCGATCACTGCGACCGGTTGGGCAATACGCTCGAAGCAATTGCGGCGGATAAAGTCCGCATCGCGCGCGCGGGCCGCACGTTTCTCACGGCGGAGACCAAGTCGAACGTGCTGGATATTTTCCACGATTACTGCACGCAAATCGGCGCGACTTTCGTGCAAATTGACGCGCCTAATGCCGACGATTTCCAGCAGACCAATCGCGCTCTGGCGCTGGCGATTGCACGCCAATTTTCGAGCGAATTGGGCTGGCAAATTCCGACGGCGGTTAATAATGCGCAGGTGCCGGGGCGCGCCGAAATCATCGCCGAAAATCCGCGCGTTATCATTGACGGCGCCAACAATCCCGATGGCGCGGCACGATTGGTCAAACATCTCGCGCTCGAAAAGCAAAATACGATTTTAGTCGTCGGCATTTTGGTCGACAAAGACTGGCGCGCGATGATCGAGATTCTGGCGCCGCTCGCGCAATTGGTTATCTGCACGCAATCCGATTCGCCGCGCGCGCTGCCGGTCGCGCAGTTGGCGCAACAAGCGCGCAAGTTCAACGCGAAGGTCGAAACAGTTGCGGATATATCAGGTGCCGTCGCGCGCGCGCGCGAATTGGCGGCGCCAAGCGATACGATTTTGGTGACAGGTTCGTTTACGTTGATTGCCGAAGTGCCGCGCGATGAGCTATAACTTCAAACAGGGGAAAAACGAAACGATATGAGAAGCGACAGCAACGGCCTACTCGGTTTTCTACTGGGCTTAAACGCCGGACTTCTATGCCACTGTTTTTATATAATTTATTTATGTAATACGTGGCCACTGCGTTTTTTGCACTTGCACAGCCGCACTGAGGGCCATGATACCATTCTTACCATCCCGACTTTAAGCTGGGAATTAACCGCTTTAACTGCGGGCTTGCTGGGAGCTATTTTTCCATTGCTACTTCCGCCGGTAGGCTACCTCTGCGAACGGCGAATAGACCGCTATTTGCGACTCGCGAACAGCACCGCAATCGTATTGGGAGTAATTGGAGGCTTGCTGATGAGCGCGAACGGGTTGGGCTTGCTATTCTTGTTTACCCTTGAAAACTAACTCAAATCGTCGCCTTCCGATTCCGCCGTCACCGCTTCGCGGATGCGGACGCTCACGTCAATTTCGACGGCCAACTTCGCGATGCGAATCGCCGAAGCAATTGAGTTCGCCTTGGCCGAGCCATGACAGATAATGCAAGCGCCATTGACGCCCAGCAAATTGGCGCCGCCGTAGCCGGTATGATCGAAACGTTGCTTCATGCGGCGAAGCGCGGGCCGCAACAGAATCGCGGCGAACTTGGACGGAAGCGACGAAATGAGCGCATCTTTCAAGGTGTCCATGAAGGTGCGCGCGAACCCTTCGGCCATCTTTAATACGACGTTGCCGACGAAGCCATCGCACACGATGACATCAACCGTCCCCTGCCCGATGTCGCGGCCTTCGACGTTGCCGAAAAACGTGTAAGTCCCGCGCGCGGCGCCCGCTTTGACGAGGGGAAACGCCGCCTTGGAAAGCGCGTTGCCTTTGCTCTCTTCTTCACCGACCGACAAAACGCCGACCGTCGGCAGTTTGCCGCGCTCGAATTTGTCTTTTTCGTCGGGAATAATGCCGCGAATCACCGGCACATAGGCCGCACCCATCAAAGCGAAATCGGCCAGGTGTTGCGGCTTGCAATCGATGTTGGCGCCGCCATCCAACAGAATCAGCGGGTTCTTGGCGGTCGGAAAAACCGTCGCAATCGCCGGACGATCAATGCCTTTGATGCGCCCCAGCGTCATCAGCGCGAACGCCATCGTCGCGCCGGTATTGCCCGCACTCAGAGTTGCGTCAACGGCGCCGTCCTTTTGCAATTGGAAAGCGACGGCCAAACTCGAATCTTTCTTGGTGCGCAAAGCCTGTGACGGCGCTTCGTCCATGGAGACGACCTGCGAAGTCGCGTGAATCGCCAGGTTAGGCGGCGCGTCGGCGGGCAAATGGGCGCGAATGGCGGCTTCATCGCCGACCAAAACGATGTGAGTCGAAGCATCGCGGCGCGCGGCTAATAAAGCGCCCACGACGATCTCGGTGGGCGCGTAATCGCCGCCCATCGCGTCAATTGCAATTCGCATAGAGGTAAGATTTCAGGTGGCAGGCTTCTGGGATCAGGAAGCTCAGAGCGCTGTAAGTTTAAAGAAAGCGCCGACTTTGCAGTCGTGGATTACCCGTGAACTCATAGCGTCCTGAATCTCCTGATTCCTGAAACCTGACACCTACAAAAAAAGAAGCTCTACGATAAACACAGAGCTTCTATTTTTGGGCTTCGACGGTTAAATCTTAGCTATTTTGAGTTTTGTTTTTGGCGGGCATCACGGCGCGGCCATTGTAGTGACCACAGTTCATGCAGGCGCGGTGCGGTTGGGCGACGGCGTTGCAGGTCGGGCATTTGGTCAGGGCCGGGGCGGTTGCGCGCCAGTGAGCGCGACGCGTGCGGACGCGCGCGTGGGATTTTCTGCGTTTTGGAAGAGCCATATCAATTTTACCTCTCGTTTTTCAGGTCGGCGTTTTATTTTACCGAACTTGAGAGGTTTTGGCAAACATTTCAGGTGGCGGGTGGCAGAAATCAGTTGTCAGGGAGATTTGAGGTGAGCAAAAATACCAGCGTTAAAGCTAAGAATGCCGCCCTGAAAACTGATCCCTGTCCCCTTACTTGCCGCCCAGGTTTTGCAAGGCCGCCCAACGCGAGTCAACGTCGGCGCTCTTTAATCCAGCCGCTTCGGGCAAACCGGCGCAATCGGCGGCACAGAGCGGTTGAATCGGCGCGCTCAACACAATCGCCTGGCGCACCAATTCATCCACATCCATGTCGTGCCCCTGAAATAAGGCAGCGATGTCTTCTTTGGTCAATTCTTGACCCTCTTCGTCCTCTTCTTCGACGGCGGCGGCGCCCAACAGCGGATTAAAATGCGACAGGGGAACCGTCACGTCCAACTCGAATTCAAGCGGCTGACTGTAAGTTTCGAGGCAACGGCTGCACTCCATTTCGACAGCGGTCTGGCCGCGTCCGGAAATCACGATGCTGCGCCGCGCATTAATCGCGCGCACGACGCCGGTGACTGGCTGAGTCAGTTCCCACTCGTCGAGCGTGCCCGCAGGAATAGCGATTTTGCGTTCGGCGGCGTGGCCGGGGCCGCGCAAAACTTCGGTTAAATCAAGGTTCATGGCAATGCCCTTTCAGACGATTGACGCGCGCCCAAAGTTGCGAGTTTGACGAGCGTGACGCGCAAAAAAGCGGCTCCAATTTTGGTCGGAGCCGCTTTCCTATCATATCTTTTAGGGCACGCGAATTTTCGGGTTGCTGTTGGTGCGGTCGTCGCGCCAATTGTCATAACGGTCACGGTCGCGCTAACGGTCGTCGCTACGAAGTCAATCCTCACGCTTTCAGCTTCACCAACAAATCTTTCGCCTCCACCGTTTCGCCAACCTCCACCGCGATTTCTTCAATCGTGCCATCCGACGGCGCATTAACGACCGTCAGCATTTTCATCGCCTCGATGGTCAGCAGTTTGTCGCCTTTGCTCACCTTTTTGCCCGCCGAAACCGCGATTTGCGTCACCATACCCGGAATCGGCGCGCCGACTTCACCCGCGTTTGAAGCGTCGGCTTTGGCGCGCACTTTCTTTTCGCCTGCCAACGATTTATCATCAATCGAAACGCTGCGCGCGATGCCGTTTAACTCGAAGTTGACCGCACGTCGCCCTTCCTTGTCCGCCTCGCCGACATTAATCAACTTAATGATCAACGTCTTGCCCGCTTCGATGGAAACCGCGATTTCTTCGCCCGGCTGCAATCCATAGAAGTAAGCCGGCGTTGGCAACACCGAGACATCGCCATAATTATCTACAAACGCCGCGAAATCGCGCTGCACCTGCGGATACATCAAGTGGCTAAACAAGTCGTCATCATCAATTTCGCGCTCCTGTTCGGCGGCGAGTTCGGCGCGTAGCGCCTCCAAATCGAGCGGCTCCAAGTCGGCGCCCGGACGATGAACGAGCGGCTCTTCGCCGTTCAAGACGATACGCTGCAATTCGGGCGGAAAGCCGCCAATCGGTTGCCCCAATCCGCCGCGCAGCATATCAATCACGCTTTCGGGAAACGAGATTTCGCCCGGCTCCAACGCTGTAACATCGCTCGCTTTCATGCCGCGACTGACCAGAAACATCGTCATATCGCCGACGACTTTGCTCGATGGCGTCACCTTCACGATGTCGCCGAACAGTTGATTGACCTCGGCATAGGTGCGCGCGATTTCGCGCCAACGATGGCCCAAACCCATGCCGTTGGCCTGCTCTTTCAAGTTGGTGAACTGTCCGCCGGGCATTTCGTGTTCGTAAACTTCGGCGGTTCCGGCGCGGTCGGTGGTGTTGAACGGCGTGTAAAACGGCAAGACCGCCTCCCAGTAATCCGATAATTCCTGCAACGCCTCGGCGTCCAAACCGGTGTCGCGCGGAGTGTGCTGCAAAGCCGCCACCACGCTGTTGAGGTTCGGCTGCGATGTGCCACCGCTCATCGAAGCGAGCGCCAAATCCACTACGTCCACGCCCGCATCGTTGGCGCGTAAAATCGAGGCGGCGGAAGTGCCCGAAGTGTCGTGCGTATGAAAATGCACCGGCAAACCGATTTCCTGGCGCAGCGTCTCGACCAACTTGAACGCGGCGTAAGGCCGACAGAGTCCAGCCATATCTTTGATCGCCAGAATATGCGCGCCGCGCTTTTCCAGTTGCCGCGCCATATCCACATAATATTGCAGCGGATATTTATCGCGTTGGGGATCCAAAATATCGCCGGTGTAGCAGATCGCCGCTTCACAAACCGCGCCGGTTTCTGCAATTGCGTCCATGGCGACTTTGAGGTTGGGCAGATAATTCAGCGAATCGAAAACACGGAAAATGTCTATGCCGCTTTCCGCCGAGTGTTTGACGAAACCGGCGACGACGTTATCGGGATAATTGGAATATCCGACGGCGTTGGAGCCGCGAAACAGCATTTGGAAACAGATGTCGGGAATCGCCTCACGCAACAAAGCCAAACGTTCCCAGGGATCTTCGCGCCCGAATCTCATTGAGGTATCGAAGGTCGCGCCGCCCCACATTTCGAGCGAGAACAGACCGGGCAATCGCGCGGCAATCGCGTTGGCAACGCGCAACATGTCGTAAGTGCGCACGCGCGTCGCCAACAGCGATTGGTGCGCGTCGCGCAACGTCGTATCGGTGACCAGTAAGCGTTCGGTTTCGCGCGTCCACTCCGCGAACTTTTGCGGCCCATCGTGGCGCAAACGCTGGCGCGTGCCGATTTCTTCGGTTTGCGCCACCGGCGTCGCGGCGGGCGCCTTGACCTGCGCGAACGGTTGCGCGGGCTTCCAATTTTTCGCGTTGGCATTGCCGTTGAGGATCACGTCGCCCAAAAAGTTGAGCAAACGCGTCGCCCTATCGCGGCGCGGCACGAACTCAAACAGTTCCGGCGAAGTATCAATCAGCGTCGTCGTCGCCTCACCCGCGCGGAAAATCGGATGCTCGATGACGTTCTCAATGAACGGAATGTTGGTCTTGACGCCGCGCACGCGGAACTCGCGCAACGCCCGATCCAAACGCGAAATCGCCGTCTCGAAGGTCGGCGCGCTCGCCGTGACTTTCACCAGCAACGAATCGTAAAACGGCGTGATGACCGCGCCCGAATCGGCCATGCCGCCGTCCAGGCGAATGCCAAAACCGGCGGCGCTGCGGTAGGCCAAAATCTTCCCGTAATCGGGCGCGAAACCTTTTTCGGGGTCTTCCGTCGTGATGCGCGCCTGAATCGCGTAACCGTTGCGCGGAATGTTCTGTTGCGTCGGCAAGCCCAATTCGGGCGAATCGAGCGCGAAACCCTGCGCCACCAAAATCTGCGAACGCACCAAATCAATGCCGGTAATCTGTTCGGTGACCGTATGCTCGACCTGAATGCGCGGATTCATCTCGATGAAGAACCATTCGCCCGCGTCCACATCCACCAAAAACTCGACGGTTCCGGCGTTATCGTAGCCAATCGAAGCCGCCAATTCGCGCGCGGCCTCGCACATTTGCGCGCGCATCGTCTCGTCCAAATTGACGGAGGGCGCGATCTCGACGACTTTCTGATGGCGCCGTTGCACGCTGCAATCGCGCTCGTAAAGGTGCAAAGTGTTGCCGTGTTTATCGCCCAGAATCTGCACTTCGATATGCTTGGCGCGCCCGACGTAACGTTCCAAAAACACGCTCGAATCGCCGAACGCATTTTGCGCTTCGTTCTGCGCTTCGGCCAACAACGCGGCCAAATCTTCCTCTTTATGCACCACGCGCATCCCGCGCCCGCCGCCTCCGGCTGCGGCTTTGATGATGAGCGGAAAGCCAATTGTCGGCGCAACGGCGAGGGCTTCTTCGCGCGTGGCGACCGGATCGGGCGTGCCAGGCAAAACGCGCACTCCGGCCTTTTGCGCTTGGGCGCGCGCGGCGACTTTATCGCCCATCATTTCTAATAATTCGGGGCGCGGCCCGACAAACGTCAATCCGGCTTCGGCGCAGGCGCGCGCGAAATTGGCGTTTTCGGACATGAAGCCGTAGCCAGGATGCACCAAATCGGCGCCGCAATCCTTGGCGATTTGAATTACGCCCGCGATGTCGAGATAAGCGCCGACGGGGCCTTTGGAATTGTCGAGTTCGTAGGCTTCATCGGCTTTGAAGCGGTGGGTGCCAAAGCGATCTTCGGCGGCATAGATGGCGACGGTGCGCAGACCCAATTCGGTGGCAGCGCGAAAAACGCGAATCGCGATTTCGCTGCGGTTGGCGACGAGAAGTTTCATAGTTTCGGAGGGACGCATTAGATTTTAACTGAGCTTTAATGCGAGCGGTAAACTTATGAGATGCGAGAATCCGATTTCGACGAAAAGACTGGTCTTTATTCCGGTGGTTTTGCCAGGGCCGAGTTGGAACGGTTGTGTAGTGAATTGGGTGGACTCTTGTGTTGCCCTATGAATTCACTTCACACTGAGACATCGGGTTCGTCCTTATTGGCCACTAATGGGTAACTTAGACTATGGATAAAAAAATCGCTGTCATAAAATTTGCGTTGGCATTACAAGTGATCTTAAATACATTACTTCTGATCTCATCGCAGATGCTTCGATTTAAATCCTATACTCTACTAAGTAATATATACGCTGTCCTAGGTGGAGAAAACGTTTCTCTGAACTCAGCTTCAAGGATGCAGCTTCGTCATTATGTGTTGAGGTCATACTCATTCATCGATATTTATCAAATATATTTCGCCATCTCTATAATAATTTCATTATTTCTATTGAAATTAGTGGTGGATATACATAATGATCGAGGAAAAGCATGAGTTCAACTCAAAATGGAACTACGACGCCAATGGCGCCAATGACGTGACCAGCTACGTTTACGACGCGCTGGGGCGCCTCGATCAGATCACATCGAGCGCGGGCACTTTCGACTACAACTATCAGGGCGCTACTTCGCGCATATGGCAGTCAGCGTTTTCTGTTTCCCCGATGACGTCGAGAGCGCGGCTCAACTCGCGCAAGCAGCCCAAGAGGTGTGTTGGCTTAATAAACCGAAACAGAGAGATTGCGTTGTGTTCGCTCGCGATTTGTAGCGTTAGAGTAATTGAATAGACGCGCACACTAAAATTATGAACCAACTCCAAATTCAAAACTCAAGCGGCAATATCTTCGCAGACTTGGGCCAAGCGGACGCCGATGAAATGTCACTCAAAGCGGGCTTGGCGGTTCAAATCGTGCGCGCCATGCGCGAGCGCAATTTAACGCAACGGCAAACCGCCGAGCTGGTCGCGCTGAAACAACCCGATTTATCCAATATCGCGCGCGCGCGTTTGTATGGAATTTCGGTCGAGCGTTTGCTTGTCGTGCTCAATCGTCTGGGGCACCTCGTCGAAGTGCGCGTGGAGCGGGCGCAAACCGAGGACGCGCGCATATTTGTGGTCGCGCAGTGAAAACTCTTTGTCGAAATATTTGGCTGCCCATGAGTAGCGTAACATACTTGTCAACATGGAAACCGCATTGTCTCAAACGCAACTGGCGCAGTTTTACGCGCGCAACGGTTGTCTGCGCGCGCCCAATCCCGAACGCTTGGGCGATCCGTCCTATAGAAAGGGCTACGAGATTCGTCTGATTGCCGACGACAAAATCGAGTTGCGCCATATCCGCGAAGCGTTGGAACAACTGGATTTCGCGCTCGCCAAAGCTTTCCCGAAAAACGAGTTTCAATGGGTGCAGCCGATTTACGGTCGCGCTCAGGTCGAGCGATTTTACGAAGTCTGCCAATTGGAAATGCCTGAACTGCTCAGAGTGGATTCAACTTCATCAGACGTTGGCGAAACGTCTCCAAACCCGCCGCCTGAGTCGGAGTGCGCCGATGCCAAATGAGGCGGTTCAGACTGTCTCAAACCGTGCGACAAGTTCAAGTCACCGCTTCATTTGCGAACCGCGAGCGTCAGCGATTGGCTAAGTCAAAGTGCCAGGAGAATGTGAGTTGGCCGGTCGCTTACGCTCAAGGTTCGCAGGAAAAGGGCAACCGTTTGAGACAGCAACAATTTATTCAATTGAACGTCTCAGCGATTTGCGATAGTTCGCGGGCGATTGGCCGCACTGTCCCTTGAAAACCGCGTGGAAGCGGCTGGCCGAGCCAAAGCCGCAATCCAGGGCGATGTCCAGAACCGTGCGGTCAGTGGTGACGAGCAAACGTTGCACCTGCGCGATGCGCGTGCGCGTCAAAAACTCGCCCAGGCTCAGGCCGAATTCGCGCTTGAAAAGGTTCATCGCGTAATTGGGATGCAGACCGGAAACGGCGGTGATGTCGCTGATTTGCAGTGAGTTTTGGTAATTGCGCGATACGAACGCCGCCATCTTTTCGACGGCGCCGACTTCGCCCCTCGTCGCCACAGCCGCCCCAGTTTGAAGCTCTTGCCAATCGAAGGCGACGCGCCGCAAACGCGCTTGCATCTCCAATTCGACGACGGTCTGACGGTCGGCGTGGCTGCTCTTGAGGTCGCCGTTCCACTGCGCGAAACGAAGCGCATCGCCGGGCAAATCCGCCGCTTGCACGATGACTTGCCCGTTCAATAAATCGTCGCTCAGAGTTACGGGCATCGCCCAACTCAAGAAAGTTGCGAGCGGCAGGGTAAACCACGAAACCCGCGTTTGCGCGTCTTGCCCGATCAGTTGGTGCGGCACGCTGCCCCAAAATATCGCCCACTCTCCCTCGCGAATTTCGACGCGTCGGCCACCAAAAAGATAGGACAGCGCGCCCTGATGAATCAAATTCGCCTCGATTTCCAGGTGCGTGTGCGCGCCCGCCATCGGAGCAGCCACGCCGTGCCAACAACGCAACCCCATCTCCTGTCGCTGCGAATTCATATGCGTTTTAAAGGTTCTCACAAAGAAACAAAGATCGCACAAAGAACACAAAGAGAATTCATTCAAAACTTTTACTGTCTAAAATTCAAAAATTCTCTTCTCTCCCTTTGTGTTCTTCGTGCGATCTTTGTTTCTTTGTGAAAACCTCCTCCTTACCTTAGAATATAAGACAAACACCCACAATTTGCGAGAAGACACGTGCCATAAAAAGATTTAAAATCTCTATTGATTCTCATGCGTAACACACAACCCTCCGCGATGGACGATTTTTTGTTCGATCTCAACGGCTATTTGATATTGAAGAATGCCGCAGATTCCAACTTGTTAAAGCAGCTCAACGACCACTTCGATGCGTTCCCGCGCGACTTGCCTCTGGGCGCGTGGCTGCATGGCGCGCAGCGGCGCGACTATACGCCCGAAACTGGTTTGGAACTGCATCAGGCGGTAACGCTGGGCGGGCCGTTCGTTCAGCTCATCGACAATCCGAGTTGGATTGATCTGGTGCGGCATTACGGCGGCGAAGAAAAGTCGTATGTCGAGGGCGTTTTTATTGACGAAACCATCGCTTCGATTCGCACGCAGGGCGGGCATCATCCGGTTCACAGCGGCGGATTTGGGGGGGCGATGCGCGGCGCTTACGGCTATAAAAATGGCGTGTTTCGTTGCGGCCAGATCAATATTATTCTGGCGCTGACCGACATCGGGCCGGGTGATGGCCCGACAATGGTCGTGCCCGCCTCGCATAAATCGAACTTCGATCATCCCGGCAAAGGTGACTACGGCAAAGGCGACCGCATGGACGCGCTGGAAGGCGCGATTCCGGTTTACCTGAACGCGGGCAACGCGTTGTTGTTCGTGGACGGCCTGATGCACGGTGGCAGCAGTCGCACCAACCAGGGCGAGCGCCGCATCACGATTTATCGCTATGGCCCGATCTGGGGCGCGTCGCGCTACGGCTATCAGTATGCGCCCGAATTTTTGGAAACGCTCACGCCCCAACAGCGCCGCATTTTGGAGCCGGTGCCGCCGATTTATCCGGGCGAAGAGCGCGTGGCCAAAGGTTTCGCGGGCAAGGAATCTTGAATAATTTGTTAAACCGCAGAGGGCGCTGAGAGAATGAAGAACGCCTTGGAGATAAAGTAGAAATTAATGATTCTCATTGCTTTGCTCCCTATTATTCTGCTTTCTCTCTGCGTGCTCTGCGGTTTAATATCAGAGCAAATCCAATTTCGCCAGCCGTCGCCGAAACATTTCCAAACCCGCCCCATGCGACGGCGTGCGACGATGATCGATGATGTTCGCCAGATAATCCTCGACGATTGCGGGCGAAAGCTGCGGCGGCAGAGTTTGCGCGGCGACGATTTCGGGGATGCGCGCTTTGCCGTCGTCGCGCGCCCGATTGAGAATTTGCGTCAGTTGGTCGCGGTTTCCCAGCCCGGCGCACGCGGCCCAGGCCGCGAAGATAAACGACAAACCGGTGAACTTTTGCCATTGCCCCGCCAAATCATAGACGCGCAAATCGCCCAAGTTTTGCATCGCAATAAGGGCCGGATCGCCGATTAGAAGCGCGGAGTCGGCGACATTTAACATCGCGTTTAAATCGGGCGCGTGATGGATCAATTGCGGGTTTAATCCGTAAAAATCGCGCGCGGTAACCTGCGTTAAAGCGACGCTGGTGTGCGAACTGGTATCCAATGCGATGCTTTTTACATCTTGAATTGGCACGTTAGAAAACAGCATTACCGATTGCACGCGGCCCGTCGCGCCGACGATGGCGTCGCCCAATAAGCCATCGCCGACGCCGCGCAGATGATCAACGACGGGCATCAACGCGGCATCGTAAGTTCCGGCGGTTAAACCGTCGGCGAGGCGCGCAGGAAGCGCGGGGATGATTTGGATATCGGCGCGCTCGCGTAAGGTTGCGTAGAGCGGGAGCGCGTTGAGGAAGGAGACGACGCCTAATCGGAACATTGGGATAATCTCCGTGCGGAGCACGGTTGGCCATAGGCCTGCAATCAGGAGTTTCAACTCCTGACCACGAGAGTGGCGATACCCTTGTGTGTCAGGAGTTAAAACTCCTGATTGCAGGCTAAGGCCAACCGTGCTCCGCACGAATGCAGGGTTACTGACGCGCCAAAAAGCGCGCCGACATCAGCCAGCGCGCTTTCGATTTGCCTATAACTACTCTTCTTGCTTCGCCTTGGCTGTCGCCGCCTTTTTCGCCGGAGCTTTCTTGGCTATCGCCTTTTTCGCCGGAGCTTTCTTCTTCGCTCCAGCTTTCGCTTTGGGCGCGGCCTTGGGCGCCGGATCGTTAGGGTCGGGATATTTCGGCTTGCCCTCTTTGTCCATCTTCACGATGGTTTTGCATTCGGGATAACCGCTGCAACCCAGAAACGGCCCGAACCTCCCCGTCCGCTTATTCAGCATTTTGCCACAGTTCGGACAGGGAAACTCCGTCGTCTCCGCCGCCGGTTTTTCCAGACCGTCAATTTTGGCGCCCTCAATCGGAATCAGGTTGCGGCATTTCGGATAACCGGTGCAACCCCAGAACGCGCCGCGCGCCGATGCGCGCACGACCATATCTTTGCCGCACTTCTCGCACTCTTTGGTTGAGCCTGGCTCGATGCCCTCGACTTCGACGACCGGCTTTTCAACCTTCGCGACCGGTTGCCCTTCGGGGCTGATGTTCATCGTGGTGTTGCAATCGGGATAATTGGGACACGATAAAAACTCGCCGAAACGCCCGCGCTTTTTGAGCAAGAGCGCGCCGCAAGTTGGACAGGGAAACTCGGTTTCAGTCGGCTCGACCTTGACCATTTCGGTTTTGGCCTTGATGACATCCTCGTGAAACGGATCGTAGAACGCGCGCAGAACATCCGTCCACTCGCGCTTGCCGTCCTCGACATCGTCCAACTGTTCCTCGACGCCCGCCGTGAAATTCACGTTGACGATGCCGCCGAAATGCTCGACCAACTTATCGTTGACCAAGAAACCAAGTTCGGTCGGCGTGAAGCGACGTTGATCAATCGTGGTGTATTCGCGGTCAACGATGGTGTGCAAAATCGAAGCGTAAGTCGAAGGCCGACCGATGCCGTTCTCTTCCAGAGCTTTTACCAGCGTCGCCTCGGTGAAGCGCGGCGGCGGCTGAGTGAAATGCTGACGTGGAATAATCTCGTCCAAATTGAGTGGCTGACCGTCCGAAAGTTCGGGCAAACGGCGGTCGGCGTTCTCGTCGTCGGCCTCGATTTCGTCGGTTTTGTCTTCGTCGCGGGCCTCTTCGTAAGCGATCAAAAAGCCCTGAAACTTGATGATCGAACCCGAAGCGCGCAAACCAAATTCGCCCGCTTTGACGTCAACGCTCGTCACATCGAAAATCGCCGGTTTCATCTGCGACGCCATGAAGCGACGCCAAATCAGACGATACAATTTGAACTGATCGGGCGACAGATAACCTTCGATATCTTCGGGCACGATGTCTACATACGAAGGCCGCACCGCTTCGTGGGCTTCCTGCGCGTTCTTGCGATTTTTATATTGCGGCGGCGAGTCGGGCAAGAATTCGGCGCCGTATTTCTCGGCAATCAATTCGCGCGCGGCGACCTGAGCTTCTTTGGCAATCGAGGTCGAATCGGTTCTCATATAAGTGATGAGACCGACCGGCCCGTCGCGGCCAATGTCGAGACCTTCGTATAAATCCTGCGCGCAACGCATGGTGCGCGAGGCGCTAAAACGCATCTGTTTGCTCGCTTCCTGCTGCAACGTCGAAGTGATGAACGGCGCGGCGGGATTGCGCTTTTTCTCGCGACGCTTCACGCTATCCACGACAAACGGCAGTGGGCGCAACGCGTCAACCAGAGCGGTCGCTTCGTCTTCGTTGCCGATTTCGACTTTCTTGCCGGCGCGCGTCAACAGCTTGGCCGGAAACGGGAATTTCTCTTCGAACGGCGACAGCAGCGCGGTCACGCTCCAATACTCTTCGATCTTAAACGCTTGAATTTCGCGTTCGCGCTCGCAGACCAAACGCAGCGCAATGGATTGCACGCGTCCGGCGCTGGTTTTGGGCGCGACTTTGCGCGCCAGAAGCGGCGACAATTCGTAGCCGATGATGCGATCCAAAATGCGCCGCGCCTGTTGCGCGTTGACGCGATCCATGTTGATGTCGCGCGGCGTCTTCAGGGCGTTCTGAACGGCGGTTTTGGTGATCTCGTTGAACTCGATGCGCTTGACTTTCTTCAGGTGCAACGCTTCGCGGATGTGCCAGGCGATGGCTTCGCCTTCGCGGTCGGGGTCGGAGGCGAGATAAACGATGTCGGCTTGCGCGGCGGCGCGGCGCAGTTCGTCAATGATGCGCGTGCGCGAAGGCAACAGTTCGTAGGTCGGCTCAAAGTTGTTTTTGAGGTCAACGTTGATGCCTTTGGCGGGCAGGTCGCGGACGTGGCCCTGCGAACCCATGACGGTAAAATCTGGGCCGAGGAACGCTTTAAGAGTTTTAACTTTCGTCGGCGATTCGACGATAACGAGCGATTTGGACATGGTTTTAAGGGGACAGTTGGCAGGGATCAATTATCAGGGGGGCACGTTCGGGGCGACGCTTTCTGGCCCGTTGCGCGTTTCTTCCCTGACACCTGATCCCTGCCAACTGCCACCTGAACTAAACAATTTTCACAAACAAATTTCCTGGCAGCTTTTTGACGGCGCCTTTAAGTTCTAACATCACAATGGCCGAGTTGGTGACTCGGATTTCGAGGTCGGCTTGATCGGCGATGTCGTCGAGGTGACGCGGTTCGACATCCAGGGCAAGCCAGACTTTGTTTTCATCGTCAGAGAAATCGGGACGCGGGCCAACAGTCGGGATGGCTGGTCTGGCACTTGTCAGTGAAGTTGGAGACGTTGTTGTGTTGAGACGACGCGAAATCGGCGGCGTGGGTTCCGCTCCCTTTATAGATGCAATCTCGCTTGGTTCGGCGGCTTCGGCTTCGTCCATCGCCAAATCTTGCGCCAGATTTAAGCCCGGCGCGCTGAACGAATTCGCCAGATATTGCAACACATCGTCGGCGTTTTGGGCGAGGATGGCGGTGCCCTCACGAATCAGTTGGTGCGGCCCGTGACTCTGCGGTTTGTGAACGTTGCCGGGAACGGCGAAAACTTGACGGTCGTGATCGACGGCAAAGCCCGCGCTAATCAACGCGCCCGATTTCGGCTGGGCTTCGACAACCACGACGGCACAGCTCAAGCCCGCGACCAACCGGTTGCGCGCCGGAAAGTGCCAACTCGCCGGAGGTGTGCCGGGCGCCCACTCGCTCAAGACGGCGCCGTTGCGCTCGATTTCGAGCATCAAGTCGCGATTTTCGGGCGGGTAAACCATGTCCAATCCGCAAGCGGTGACGGCGATGGTGCGCCCGCCGCCATCGAGGGCGCCGCGATGGGCGGCGGTATCAATGCCGCGCGCCAATCCCGAAACGACTGTCCAACCGGCGCGCGCGAATTCCAGGGCGAAACGATGGGCCAATCCGCGCCCGTATTCGGTGACGTTGCGCGTGCCGACGATGGCGATGCAATGCGCATCGGCGGGCACAAGCGCGCCGCGCGCGAACAGCCACGCCGGAGTGTCGTCGCCAATTTCGCCCAGCAAAGGCGGAAACAGCTCTTCGGTGACGATGGTAATATCGTGCTTTTCCATCGCCTGCAATTGCTCCGAAACGTCGCGGCGCGCGGCGAGTTGCAATTTTTCGATGGCGCGTTTGGAAATTTTATGTTCGGATTCGAGCGTTTGCGGTCGGGAAACGGCGGCGTCGAGCAAGGCTTGTGGGCCATCGAAGTGACGCAGAATTTCGCGCGCGCGCGCCGTCGGCATGGCGGCGAGCGAAAGGCGAATCCAACTTTCCTGCTGTGTCGCGGAGAGTTTCATGGGCGAGGCGCGCCGCAAGAAAGCGACAAATGAAAGCGGCGCGCGCTGGGCAATTTACGTCAAATCGGGCGCGAGTGCCAGCTTTACGCTTAAATCGCGCGAGCCGCAAGCGTTTTAGGATCGTTCAGCTTCCACGAAATGAATAGCGCCTCAGGCTCCCAGTGAACCGCGCGCGTAAGCAAGCGGGCCATCAAAGCACTCAGCAAAGTGGAGGTTAATCGAGTGCGTTATGGCCCGCTTGCTTACGCGCGCGGTTCACTGGGAGCCTGAGTAGTTCCGAAAAAGCAATGAATCTGCATTTCCACGAAACGCAACCCGAACCGCCTAAACTAAGACGCATCGAAAACACCATGAAACCGCGTTACTTCATTCAGACCTACGGCTGCCAAATGAACGTTCACGATTCCGAGCGCATGGCCGGAATGCTGGACGATTTGGGTTACGCTCCCCACCCTTCCGCCGAGGGCGCCGATGTGATTCTCATCAACACCTGCGCCGTGCGCGAACGCCCCGAACACAAGCTCTACTCCGATCTAGGCATCATTCGCCAGCTCAAGGCCGACAAGCCCGACCTGATTTTGGGCGTCGCTGGCTGCATGGCGCAGCGCGAGGCCGGAGAAATCCGCCGCCGCGTGCCCGAAGTTGACATTCTATTGGGCCCGCGCAATCTGCATCATTTGCCGATGCTGGTGCGTGGCGCCCGCGAAGGCGCCCAACCCAACGGCCTCGACATGGAAGTTGACCCAACGCCGGTCACGCCGATTCGCCGCTCCAATTCGGTGTCGGCGTTCGTCAACATCATCTTCGGCTGCAACTTCAACTGCACCTACTGTGCGGTGCCCTCGGCGCGCGGCGGCGAAGTCTCGCGGCGCCCGTCGGAAGTGCTGGACGAAATCCGCCAACTCAGTGATTTGGGTTATCGCGAGATTACGCTTTTGGGCCAAACCGTCAACGCTTACGGCCACGATTTGGGCAAGTTGGACGACGGCCAACGCATAGATTTCGCCTGGTTATTGGAAGCGATTAACGCGATCAATCCCAACCTGCGGATTCGGTTTACTTCGCCGCATCCGATGTATTTCAATCCGCGTTTGGTGGACGCCATCGCGGCGTTGCCAAGCGTGTGCGAACATTTACATTTGCCGTTGCAGAGCGGCGACGACGCGGTTTTGCGGCGCATGAAGCGGACGTATACGACGGCGAAATATCGCGCCATCATCGAAAGCATCCGCGAGAAGATGCCCGATGTCTGCGTCACGACCGACGCCATCGCTGGCTTCTGTGGCGAGACCGACGCAGAGTTCGAGAACACTTTGGAATTCTTCCGCGAGATCCAATTCGATCAGGGATTTTTGTTCGCTTATTCGCCGCGCCATTCGACGGCGGCGTTCGACTGGCCCGACGACGTGCCTGCCCCCGTGAAGAAAGAACGCCTGAACCGATTGATTCGGTTGCAGCAAGAAATCTCGCGCGATAAGAATCAGGCGCAAATCGGTCGCCGCGTCGAGGTTTTGGTCGAGGGCACGTCCAAAAACGACGACACCAAAATTGCGGGGCGCACGCGCGGCAGCAAACTGGTGATTTTCCCCGGCACGCGCGAGCAATACGCGCCCGGCACTCTGGTCGAAGTCGAAACGAAGGAAGGATTTTTATGGGGCTTTACCGGCACCGCCGTGCGCGAAGTTGAGGCGGCGACGCCATCGCGTGTGCTGATGGAATTGGCAGTTGTTTAGACGTTTTTTAATTGGCACGCAGAGATGCCCCGCGCAGAGAGGATGAAGAAATTAAAATTATAAAGAACAATTGAGCTTCAAAGTTTTAGCTGCTTCATCCTCTCTGCGGCCCTGCGTCTCTGCGTGCCATTTTAAACCTTAGCCCTTTGCAAAACTCGCGATTTAGCGTAAACGTAGCTATAACTTTCGCCCGCATCCATGAACAAAATCGTTTTTGCCGCCCTGCTCGCCGTCCCTGCGCTCGCCCATGCGCAGGGCGCTTCGATGCCGCCAACCGGCGCGCGTGCGATCGAACTCGCGCCGCGCATCGGCCTCAGCGTGGCCGACGATTACGAGACGCAGCGCGCCAAAGCGCGCGCTCCGCGCTTCGATAGCGAGGCCGAACTGCGCGACCAAAGTCGGCTTTACGTCGGGCGAATCGTCGAATTGCGCGGAACCGTCAAAGGCACCTTCTCGCGCTCCGAAGGTTTCGCGCTGATGCTGCAACAGCCCGATGGCACCCTGCTCGTCGAATCAACCAACGCCTTTCGCGGCCACGCTTTGCTCAAGGCCGGAACCTTCGTGCGCGCGCTGTGCCGCGTCGAAAGCGTGGACGGCGGCGAACCGAATCTGTCTCTGGCGGGCGTGACCGACCGCGCCGAACCGTTGGCCTTGCTCAAGGCCGACGATGACGATGGCATCGCCATCGCGCCGCCGTCGGTGAGCGCGCCTTCGCCCGACGCGATTTTGCTGGGGCCAGAAGTTGATCTGCCGCCCGCGCCCGGCACCGACGGCGCCACCGATTTGCCGACGCCGCGTGTGCAAAGCATGGCGGCGTTCAAGCCCGCGAGTTCGACCAATCCGTATTTCGGATTCACCGAGCAACATCGCGCCAATTATCGCGTTTTTATCCGGCGCGCCAACCCCAAAATTTCCGAAGAGTCGGCCCACCAAATCGCCGGAGCGATTTTGACGGCGGCGCAAACGCATAATCTCGATCCGCGCTTTTTGTGCGCCGTCGTGCAAGTCGAAAGCACCTTCGATCCGACCTGTCTTTCGTCATCGGGCGCGATGGGATTGGGCCAGTTGATGCCGTTCAACCTGAAGCCGTTGGGCGTCAAAAACGCCTGGGATCCGCAGGACAATCTGCTCGGCTCGGCCAAACTTCTGCGCCAAAATCTCAATACTTATTCCCAGCAAAAAGACGGCACCCTGCTGGCCGTCGCCGCCTATCACGCGGGCGTCGGTGCCGTCAACCGCGCGGGCATGAAGGTGCCCAAAGCCACCACACAGCGCTACGTCTGGAAGGTTTATTACGCCTACCGCGCGCTCGCGCCGGAACTGTTTAATTAAGGTGCCAGATGGCAGGGATCAATTTTCAGGGTTTGAGACGCGACCAAAATTCCCTGCCCTGATAACTGTCACCTGAAAACTGAACCCTTAACTACAATGACTGGATTCGTTCACGCCGCTCTGGGCGCCGCCATCGGGCGCGCCGTCAAAAATCCCGCGCTGGCTTTTGTGCTGGGCTTCGGCTCGCACATCGTCGGCGATGTGGTGCCGCACCTCGACATGGACATCGGCGAAACGCCGCTCGTCTTTGGCACGCTGGCGCAGATTTACCGCGTTCACGGCTGGAAGAGCGGCCAATTCTGGGGCGCGTTGGGCGCGGTCTGCCCCGACTTCGAGCATATCCCCGCCGAACTGCGCCGCGACCCCACGCGCTTCGAGCCGATGCCATCCAAGAAAGTCCCGACGCACAATGGGCAGTTGCCGCACGGTCGCTGGCCATTTGAAGATAAATGGGGCGTGATGCTGAATTTCACGCTGTTCATCGTCGGCTTGTATCTGGCGGGCACGCTGGATCGCACGCGCGAAGAAGTCGTTGCGGCGATAGAGTGAAATCAAAAGCGCGCCACGATTGTGGCGCGCTTTTGCGTTTTGCGAATTGCGAGCGTTTTCCCTCACCCGCAATTCAAGAGTCCATTACTCATCATCCTCCATCTTCGCCGCGTCCTTCTTGCCCGCTTTGGCATCGGCTTCCTTCTTATCGAATATGGCGCGCATTTTGGCGGCACCTTTGGCATCGCCGACGCCATCGAGCAGTTTGGCCGCCGTCTCGTAATCGGCTTTGGCCGCGTCTTTGTCGCCCAGAGAATAGCGCGCCGTGCCCGCCATCATCTGCAAACTGGCGCGCTTCTTCTCGTCGGAGGTATCGGGAATGCGCGCAACCGCCTGCTTCAACGTTTCGCGCGCCTTGTCGGGTTCAGAACTGGCCTGCACGTTCGCGAGCGTCAGCAAAGTGCTCGTGGCTTCGTCGTTCTGGCGGAGCGACTGCTGGAGCGGATACAACCGTTGCAGCGTCGTCGTCAGCTCTTTGGGCTTCTCGGCCTGCGCGTAGGCCCGCGACATCTGACGCAAAACCGAAGTCTGAATGCCTGGCTCGCTGCCCATGCTGATCGGGTCGGCGGCTTCCAAAACCTGGATCGCTTCGTCCAGTTTGCCGGTTCCCATCAGCACGCTGGCGCGCCCGCTCATGCCCATCGTAATCAGCAGAGGATTGCTCAGGGTGCGCCCGATGGTCTCGACGCGCGTGGCGGCTTTGCCCGCCTCCTCGATTTGATCGTTATCGAACAATAGCAAGACTTTGTCCTGCGTCGCCAAACCTTCGCCGCTCAAGTCGTTGAGACCCTGCGCGGCGGTAATCGCTTTCTCGTTCAAAGCCAGCGCCTGAATGATGTTGCCTTCGTCGCGCGCCTTGCGGCTCTGGTCAACAAACGCCGAAGTAAACGGATTGGCGTTGACCGAGCCGACGGTATTGCGCTTTCCGTAGCCTTCGAGCAGAATCACTTCGCGCGCCGATAGAGAGCCGTCGGCGGCGTTCTTGCCGATGACGGCGATGCGCGTGCCCAACTTGACATCTTTGAGCGCGACCTTCTCGGTCTCGCCCAGAGGATGAATGAAGGCGTCGGCGCCGACCTTGATGGTCTTCGATTTCGGATCGTCAAAACCGGTGGTGACATCGCGCGGCGAAGTCCACGAAATCGCTTCCATCTGCCACTCGCCGACGTTCAAGATCGCCTTGATTTTGCCGTCCAAACGCAGCTCGCCCGCCCCAATGGTGGGCGCCATTTTTTTAGTCCCTTCGGCGGGCGCGTCCTGCGCCAAAACCGGCGCGCACAGGGCGCACAACAGGGCGCCAGCAATTAAAATTTTCATGATGAGTTTGGAAAAAGGATACAGGATGAAGGATAAAAAAAAGGATTGAAGAAATTTTTATCCTTCATCCTTCAGCCTTCCCCATTGGCCCCACATTCGCGCTAACTTTTCTTAATGCGCCAACTTCATGCCTGGGATTTGCAGCCCGCCGACGCCATCGCCTTGCAAAAAGAGCTGCAATCGCAGCTCGTCATTCAGCCGCTCGAAGGTAAGCCGCGATTGATCGCGGGCGCCGATTTGTCTTTTGACAAAGGCTCTGACACAGTTTACGCCGGAATTGTTGTGCTTTCTCTGCCCGATTTAAAAATTGTCGAATCCCGCGGCTTGCAAACGACGGCGCCCTTTCCTTATGTGCCCGGCCTGCTATCGTTTCGCGAATCGCCCGCGATTCTCCAAGTCTGGGAAATGCTGGAACAAAAACCCGATCTGCTGGTGACCGACGGTCAGGGCACGGCTCACCCGCGCGGATTTGGCGTCGCCTGTCATCTGGGATTATGGCTCGATGTTCCGACCATTGGTTGCGCCAAAACCCTGTTGTGCGGCAAATTCGATGAACTCGCGCCCGAACGCGGTGCGCACCAACCTTTGGTTTACAAAAACGAAGTCGTCGGTGCCGCATTGCGCACCAAAACGCGCGTCAATCCAGTCTACGTTTCGCCGGGACATTTGACAAATCTGGCCGATTCGATGGACGTTCTGCTCCAATGCGACGGCGGCTACCGCATCCCCGAACCGACGCGGCAAGCGCATCTGTTCGTCAATCGCCTGCGGCTCGGCGAAAAGTGAGAAGTTCTACCTTTACCACCTTCGTCGTGAACCGCGATTTTTGTGGCAACATCGGTGTTATTAAGAGACTTGATTCTCATGTCCATAGCCGCTTTTAATTCCGCGATTACCCCCCAACCGCGCTTGCAAACCCCGACGAGTTCGCCCGAGAAAGAAGGCACGATTTTCATCGTTGACCACCAGGCGACCAACGTGAAAACTCTGGAAGGGATGCTGCACGGCGCCGGTTATACCGACGTTCACAGCACGCTCGATTCGCGCGAGGCCTGTGCGCTGGTAAACCAGATTCGTCCCGACCTGATGTTGCTCGATTTGGCGATGCCTTACTTGGATGGGTTCGCGGTCATGAAGCAGTTGCAGACTGAGGCAACGGGCGCATTGCCCATCGTAATTTTGGCCGACGACGAAATGCCGCAAACCCACCGGCGCGCTTTGCAAAAGGGCGCGCACGATTTTTTGATCAGACCGCTCGATGAAACCGAGGTTTTGCTGCGCGTCGAAAACCGGCTCAAGACGCGGTCTCGCGATTTGCTGATCGAGCAGAAAGTGGAGGAGCGCACGCAGGAGTTGGAGCAGGAGCAAATCGAGATGTTGCAACGGCTGGCTTTGGCCGCCGAATATCGCAGCGACGAAACCGGAAAGCACGCTCAGCGCGTTGCGCGCATCGCCACATTGTTGGCGCATCAGCTGGGGCTGGATGAAGCTGACATCGAACTGATCGCGCGCGCCGCGCCCCTGCACGATGTCGGCAAAATCGGCGTCGCCGACGCGATTTTGCTCAAGCCGGGCCGGTTGACGCACGAAGAGTTCGATGCCATGAAACGCCACACCATTATCGGCGCGCAAATGCTGGGCGGCAGTTCGTCGCCCACCCTGCAAATGGCCGAGGAAATCGCGTTCTTCCACCACGAACGCTGGGATGGCCAGGGTTACGCGGGCATCGCGGGCGAGAAGATTCCGATGAGCGGGCGTATCGTTTCGGTCGCCGTCGTCTTCGATGCGCTCACCCAAAAACGGCCTTATAAAGCGGCCTGGCCCATCGAAGCCGCCATCGAAGAGATCGTCGCGCAGAGCGGACGACAGTTCGATCCAAACGTTGTCGAAGCGTTTGCGCACCTGGATCACGCGGATTTAGTGGCGTAAATTCGGCGTGGCGACTATTGCGACGCGGTGCAAGTTCTCCATTTACATTCACCGAAAGCCCGCGACTTTCGTCGCGAGCTTTTGATTTCGCGGGTTATGGCAAATTTACTTGCCGCGCCCGGTCTTCTCCTGCAATTCATCAATGCGCCTGGAGGCGTCGGCCTTGTTGAGCGTATCGTCGAACGGTTCGTTGGCCTGCTCGGACAACGTCTTCAGATAGGACTTCTGCGCGCCCGTCATCGGCTCTTCGCCGGTCGCCCAATCGTTGGGGTCTTTGACCGCGTTCGAGTTGTCCGCGCTATTGATCGCATCGTGATTTTCGGGGGTGGTGTCTTGATTTTGTGTCGCCATAATTTTGATTTTTTCTCCATCAATGAAACCAAGCAAAGCCGGTGCCAAAACAGAAATTTATCGCAAATTTTTTGGCGGTTGGCATTGACGGCAATTGCATCAAGAACCTGTCCGAAAAGGGAGTGACGAAAAAAGTTTGGAGTGCGCTCGTCAGAGCGTTGAACTATTTAAATCGCCCTCACGGGCGCACTCCAAACCACGAACTCGCCGCCTATGTCGGATGGGTTTTAAGTCAAGCTACAGTGCGCCTAAATGAGTTGTAAATATGCGATATAAAATCGCAGCCAAGGAAGGCGTCAACCTTCGTTGACGCGGAACTTCGTTCTCCAGGAGAATACTCCGTTTCGGTTGCGCAGCAACGCGTCAACGAAGGTTGACGCCTTCCTTGGCTGCGATTTTATATCGCATTAAATTTACATTTGGTTTAGGTTGCCTATATTCGGCGAATTCGTTGCCTAACACTATTACAATGCGGACGACTTTAATTTTGGCAACGGTGCTTGCGGCGATGGGAATGGGCGCTTCGGCGGCGCGGGCACAGGTGAAGATAGTTGGGCAGCGAACCGTGACGGCGGCGCGCGCGACGGGCGCGCGCGCCAAGTTTGAGCCGGCGGGCGATGGGGTTTATCATGGGGCGTCGCTGCCCGATGCGTGGAATGAGAACGGTTTGCGGCGTCAGATCGCCGATTACAACGCGGCGGCGGGCAAGAAGATTTCGGTCGTCACCTGGTTCGCTTCGGCCTACGAAAACGGGCGCATGACTTCGTGGAGCCAGAATTATGCGCCCAATCTGGCGCGCGTGAAACGGTTAGGTGCGGTTTCGCTAATCAAGTTTTCGACGCAGGATTATGCCTATGACAGCACCCACAAAATAGCTGATTTGAAGCTGATCGCCAATGGCACCTGGGATGAGTATTTCAAGCAGTCGGCGCTGGCCATTAAGCAGTTTGGCGGGCCGGTGTTTATCTCGATCAACCACGAGATGAACGGCAATTGGTATCCGTATTCGCAGGCCGCCCCAGGTTCGCGGACGACGGCGGCGGATTACGTCGCGGCGTGGCGGCGCATCGTGGATGTCTTCAACAAGAACGGCGCCACAAATGTAGCGTGGGTGTGGGCGCCCAACGTGCCCGATGTCGGCGGTATATCCTACCAGAGCTACTACCCCGGCGATAACTACGTTGATTGGATCGGCGTCTCGCTTTATTCGGGCAACGACCCGCGCGCCTTAGACGGCATTTACAATGAGTATTCGGCGAAGAAACCGTTTTTCATCACCGAGTGGGCGACGGCGCCAGTGCAGAACGGATATAACGCGCGTTTCCCCGGCGAAGTCGCGTGGGTTAATAACTTCTTTCAGACGCTGAACCAGAATTATCCGCGCGTCAAAGCGATTTCGTGGTTCAACTGGAACAAGCCGGGCGAAGGCGATTTCCGCTTGCAGCGCGTGCCCGCTCAGGCGCGCGCTTACGCCGACGATGTGGCGGCGACGCGTTATCTCGACAGCGCCGGAAGTTTGATCGGCAACAGCTCGCAGCCCGCGATTCCCCGCTTGGACGTGCCTTCGCGCGAAGTCATCCTGCGCGATGTGACGCGCGTCGTCAATCCAAAACCGGTGGCGGCGCCCGTCAAAAAAACGCAGTGGGACAAGATCAAATGGCAGAGCGTGCCCACCGAACGCGTTCGCACGCAGAAGTGAGTTGAGGACGCTCGTCCGTTCCCTGATACGTCTTCAAGGGAGTGTCTATTCAATGCGGGACTAACGTCGCTTTGCGGGGCTGACGCCCTCTTCCAATCTTGGTGCGAAGAGAACCCCAAGATTGGAAGGGTGCGTCAGCCCCGCTAAGCGACGCTTTACGCCTGCGCCACTTCGCGTAGCGCCGCGACCAACTTCGCGGGCGCAATTGGCTTGGCCAGATGATTCTGAAAGCCCGCGTCCAAGGCGCGTTGGCGATCCTCGCGGCGCGCATACGCCGTCAGCGCGACGGCGGGCGTTTGACCGCCATTTTGCGCGGGCAAAGCGCGAATCTTTTTGATCAGTGTGTAACCGTCGGCTTCGGGCATTCCGATATCGGAGAGCAAAATATCGGGGCGAAACTCCGCGAACGTTTCCAAAGCCTCGCGCGCGTTGGGCGCGGTTTGCACAATTGCGCCGTAACGACTCAGCACCGCCTGAAGCATTTCGCGGGCGTCGGGTTCGTCGTCTACGGCCAGGATTTTCAAACCGTCCAGACTTCGCCGCGCACCGCTCGTTTGCTCTTGCTCGTCGGGCGTTTGCTGGTCGGCTTCGGCTTCGACGGGCACGATCGGCGCAATCGGCAGACATACGCGAAAGGTGCTGCCCAAACCCAGGCCGCGCGAATCCACGCCGACTCTGCCGCCGTGCTGTTCGACCAAATGGCGCACGATGGAAAGCCCCAATCCCAGACCGCCCGTCGCGCGCGTCGAAGAGGAATCGGCCTGACGAAAGCGCTCGAAGACGTGCGGCAGAAACTCCGGCACGATGCCCGCGCCCGAATCTACGACTTCGATGATATATTCCGAATTCCAGCGCACCAACTTCACCGTGACCTGCCCGCCGCGCGGCGTGAACTTGACGGCGTTGGAAATCAGGTTCCACGCGACCTGTTGCAGGCGGTTGGCGTCGCCGACGTTGAGCGCGATGCTCGTCGGCAGCTCGGCAGTTAAAGCCACGCCCTTAACCTGCGCCGTCGGCTCGACAGTTTCGATGGCCGCGCGCACGACATCGCGCAGGTCAATCGCTTGCAGTTCCAACCCCAGCTTGCCCGAAATGATGCGCGAAACATCGAGCAAATCGTTGACGATCTGCGCCTGCGCGCGCGTGTTGCGCTCGATGACATCGTAGGCCTGCTTGCGAAAATCGGCGTCAGGGTCGTCGGTTTTCAGCAGTTCCAGCCAGCCCAGAATCGGCGTCAAAGGCGTGCGAAGTTCGTGCGAGACGACGGCCAGAAACTCGTCTTTGAGACGGTTGGCATCTTCGGCTTCCAGCCGCGCCTTTTCTTCGTTTTCCAGCGCGCGCGTGCGCTCGGCGGCGGTGGCTTTGGCGTCGTCCACGTCGGTGCAGGTGCCGAACCATTTGGTGACGCGGCCCGCCTCATCGCGTAGCGGCAGGGCGCGCGCCAGAAACCAATGATACTCGCCGTCGTGCCGCCGAAATCGGTATTCGATTTCGTAGGGCGCGCCCGTATCGAGCGAGTGCTGCCAGCGCATCTGCGCGCGGTCAACGTCATCGGGATGCAGACGTTTCGACCACCCATCGCCGAAACTTTCTCGCTGCGACAGGCCGGTAAAATCATACCAGCGCCGGTTGAAATACAGGTGCGAGCCGCGCGCATCGGCTATCCACACGATTTGCGGCATCTGCTCGGTGACCAGACGATAACGCTCTTCGAGCGCCGAAAGCGCCGCTTTCTCGCGCTTGGCCTGCTCGAACAAACGCGCGTTTTGCAACGAAAGCGCGGCTTGTCCGGCCAGTCCATCCAGCAGTTGCGCGGCGTTTTTGCCGAACCGGTCGGCTTCGGGATGCGCCAGAAATAAGGCGCCCAGCCACTCGCCCGAACGCGCGATAATCGGCGCCGCCAAATACGAAGCCAACGCCTGCCCCGCGCCGAACGGCGTGCGTAGTGTGGGCGCGAACTTCTCCTCGACATCGCCCTTTTCCAGTTCGACTTTGCCGGTAAACCGCGTATCGGTTTGCAGGTTGCCCGCGCGCAATGGATTCGACGGTTCCGCGTCGGCATCGGGCGCGACGGCGGCTTCGGGCAACGCCCTGACCGATGGCATTTCTGGGAGAGTGAGGGGCCCGAACATCGCGCGCGGATCGAGCGTTGCCAGCGCGAAATCGGGGTCGGAAGCGCCCGCGCCCGCCGAATAAGCCGGGGCCACGCTCTCGTCGGCGCACGGCAAAAACGCGCCGATGTGAGCGCCGGTCAAATCCACCGCCGTCTGCGTGATCGCCTCGACCAGTTTGCTCGAATCCAATTCGCCCGCCACAATACGAGCGATGCGATAGAGCGTCGCCGTAATCTCGGTCTCTTCGCGCAACCGAATCTCGGTCAGCTTGCGCCGGCTGATGTCCTCGTGCGTGACCACAACGCGCAACGGCTCGCTATCGGCGGGCTTTGCGAGCATGACGCGCGCGGGCGTGCTGCCAAAACGGGTCGCGCGCAGGGCATACCAACGCTGTTCGTCGGGGCTGTGACAGGGATATTCCAGATAAAACTCGTCGCGCCCTCCGCTCAAAACGTCGCGGAGCCCCTGCAAAACCAGGGGCGCTTCATCGGCGCCGGTCGCGCGCGCGCACACGTCCAGATAATTGGCGCCCAATCCGTAGTTTTTGCCGCTAAAATCGTTGGCCGTAGCGTAGCGGCGCCACGCCGAGTTAATCGAAATAATCGTGCCGCTTTCGTCCAAAATCGCCAGGTGCGCGGGCAGAGAATCAATCGTCGCCTGCAAAACTGGCGACGAAATATCGGGCGCGCTATTGGGGGCAGCGATGACGGGGGCAGCCGTTGCTCCGTTCGAGAATTCGGGAGGCACAGCGCCATTTGATTCCGTCAAATTCAGAGAAGAAGAGGACGCAGCAATCGGTGAATCGGGAGAAGACATGAGGCAACAAAACAGCGTCGCCATCAGACGAAATGAAGGCGATAAAGTTGCCCCACCCAAAAAATCGAGGCATTTCCCTTGTCAGCTTTGTCGCTAATAAACAGCTTTTAGCGGGTATCAACAATTGACGCCACCAGCAATTTGGGCTAAGATTGTTTCACCGATGTTAACGCCACGCTCAAATTATTCCTAAAAAGCGCGGACAACGCCGCACATTTGGGGCAGGAACGGTTAATTTTTGGAAGTGTAGGCAACATGGATACTGCATTTCTGGGTTTAGCTCAACTGCACTAAATCGCGATTTTGTTCGAGTGGATTGGAAAATTTGAGGGGCTTTAGCATCGAAACTTCAGGAGAAAAATTTCTATGCAGAAAATCATCACAAGTGTCGCTCTGGCGACGGTCGCCGTGGCGGCCCTGGCGGGCAGCGCGCACGCCGATCTGAACATTTCGGGTGCCGTCGGCTTGCCGATCAACCCGACCGCCCAAATCCCCGGTGCCGAAGGCGCCCGCATTCAGGCCAACTACTTCGATCTGGGCGGCAACGCCGAGTATTACGGTCTGTTCGCGGCCAAGCGCGTCGGCGAGAAAATCGAAATCAACGGCGGTATCAATAAGCTCAGTGCTAACGCTCCGAACTTTCCAGGCAGCGCGTCGATTGACCGCACTGGTTTCTCGATTGGCGCCAAGTATCTGATCTCGCGCGAGAACGATGCGGCGGGCGTGCGCCTGGCCGTGGGTGCCGGTTACAACCGCGCGTTGCTGAAAAACACCAACGCTTACCTCGTCGGCACCAAATATCTGGGCGCGCTCGACGGCGGTCGCGTCCCAATCACCGCTCATCTGGGCTTGCGCTACGACAACTTCGACGGCGTCCCCGATGCCTTCGGTGGCTCCAGCAGTTCGGACAAGTTCTCGGTATTCGTGGGCGCCGAGGTGCCGATTTCGCAGACCGGCAACTTCACCGCTGTTGGCGAATTGGGAACCAAAATCGCCGACAATGGCAACACGCCTTACTCGATTTCGGTGCGCTACCGTCCCCAGGGCCGTCCGTTCGGCGCTTCGGTAGGTTTGGCGCAGACGGGCATCGGCGACGGCAGCCGTTTGTTCGCGCAGTTGGGTTATACCTTCAACACGCGTTAGTTTTCGGTAAATTAACAAAAAGCCCGCGACGAAAGTCGTGGGCTTTTTTGTGTTTTGGTGTGGAGATTATGGTGGGGAATTGCGCGAGGTTCGCGGTGAGCGTTAGGGTTTTCCCTCACCCTCACCCTCTCCCGGAGGGAGAAGGAACTACCTGCCGGAAGGTCTAAGTGTTTGGAACTTCCTTACAAGTTGAAGAAAGTTGAAGCAACTCACACCTTCCGGCAGGTAGTTCCTTCTCCCTCCGGGAGAGGGTGAGGGTGAGGGAAAACCCTAACGCTCACCGCGAACCTCACCCACGTTCCGCCCGCTCAATCGCCGTGCGCAAACCCGCTTCCAGCCGTTCGCGCGCGATTTCGCGCGCCTGACGTTTTGGCATCGTTTGCAAATCGTCGAGCGAAATCGGCGCGCCGTAATGCAAGCTAACGGCGCCCAGCGTCGGGCGCGGCACCAGTTCGCCGTAGGGCACGACCAGGTTCGCGCCCGAAAGTCCGACCGGCACGATGGGCGCGCCGCTCTTGAGCGCCAACTGCAACACGCCCGGCAAAAGCGGAGCTAACTTCCCTTCGGGCGAAATGCGGCCTTCGGGGAACACGACCAAAGCCTCGCCGCGCGCCAGAATGCCCTCGGATTTGCGGAGGGCCGCGCGGTCGGGCGCGCCAGGGTCAACCGGAAACGAACCGACCAAATCTAATATCGGCGCCAGCCAACCGATTTGCCATAGCTCGCGCTTGGCCATGTAACCGGTCGGTCGCAGCGTCGCCGCGCCCACCAAAAGCGGGTCGGCATCGCTGATGTGATTGCACGCCAGAATAACCGCGCCGGTTCGCGGCACATTTTTGCGCCCGGTCACGCGAAAGCGCGGCGCCATTAGGCGCATCAAAGTGCGCGCGATCAGTTGAACAACGGGAAACCAGCGCCGGTAAAACGGCGTAAAGGCCGAATCGGTTGCAGAGCGAAAGAAAGAAGGGGAATCGAGACTCACGGGAGATAGTTTGATTGAGTTGAGTTGGGGACGCGAACGTGGGTTGAAGCCGAACTTGCGAACCGCGAGCGTTAGCGACCGGTTAAAGTTGTATCCTCCTGAGACTTAACTTTAGCCGGTCGCTGACGCTCGCGGTTCGCAAGAACAAATTTCAACCCACGTTTGCCGCCGAACGATGCACCGCGCTCCACTTGACTAATTCGACGCTCATTTTTTGCAGCGACGCCGCCAGTTTCGCGTCTTTGAGCGCGCCAGATTCGTCGAAGGCATCGTAGGCGCGGGCAATCGAGAGCTGCGAGGGGATCGCCCACATATGCAACTGCCGCGCGATGCCGCGCAGATGCGTCAGCGATTGAATCGCCCCGATTTGGCCCGCCGCCACGCCCAACAGCGCCACGACTTTGCCGTCGTAATCCTCAATTGCCGCCAAATCGAGCGCGTTCTTGAGCGCGCCCGAATACGAACCGTGATATTCGGGCGTCGCCCACAACAAACCGTCGGCGCCGCGCACGGCACTTAATAACGTCTCGGCGTCGGGCCACTCGGAGGGATCCCAACCGCTCGAAGCAAACGGCAACTTGAGTTCACGCAGATCGATCAGCGAAGTTTGACCGCCCGCGTCGCGCGCGGCTTGCAGAGCTAATTTCAGAGCGCGGCGCGTGGTCGAATCGGCGCTCAAGCTGCCGCAAATCCCGACGATGACCGGCGGAGCCGCGAACTGTGATTGGGGAGAATCCATCGGTTTTAGTTAAGCCCGTTGGCGAAACCGTCGCAATCAACGCGCGAGTTGTGTCAGATTTCGGATAACGGATACCGGATGGTGCGAGGCTCGCTTCTGCGTTTGCGCTTCCCGTAAACTCTCCGTAATCCGTAATCCGGCATCTGAAATGAATCAACCTCAAGCCCTCTATCGCAGCTTCGGATTGTTGCTGGCGTTGCTGCTCTTTCTGGTCGGGCTGTCGCTCTACAACTTCCGCTTGCTCGGCCAGGCCAGCGCTTACAGCACGCGCTCGTATCAAACGCTCTTCCAGAGCGAGGCGCTATTGCAGGCGCTACTCAACATGGAAACCGGCGTGCGCGGCTTTCTGGTGACCGGCGAAGAACCGTTTCTCGATCCCTACGACCAGGGCCGCGCCAATTTTGCGACTCACCTGGCCAATACCCGCGAGTTGGTGGCGACGGTGCCCGAACAGTTGGTGCGGCTGGACGAACTGGAACGTTTGCAACAAAAGTGGAAAGATACCCTGCTGCAACCGGCCATCGAGCGGCGGCGGAGCGCGCAAAATCTGGAAGAGGCGTTGGCAACGGCAGGCGAGCGCGCCAACGAACGTAAAACGGCGATGGACGAAATGCGCAACGTGATTCGGCGCATCGAAGACCAGGAAAACACGCTATTGACCGCGCGCGGCGCGCAGGTTCAGCAACGGCGCCACACCTTTGAAACGATATTATGGGGCGGCGGCTTGTTTTCGATTTTGCTGACCGGCGCGCTCGCCCTGTTTGCCGCACGCACCGCGCAGCAGGTCGCGACAGCAAAGGCAAGTCTGGAGACAAGCAACGCTCAACTGACGCGCGCCAAAGCCGAAGTCGAAGCCGAAAACGAGCAGCGCCGCGCCGCCGAAGAGAAATTGGAAGCCGCCGTGGAAGACCTCAAACGCTCCAACGCCGAGTTGGAACAGTTCGCCTATGTCGCCTCACATGATTTGCAGGAGCCGCTACGCGCCGTCGCCGGTTGCGTGCAGGTTTTGCAGAAACGCTACGGCGGCAAGTTGGACGCGCGCGCCGATCAGTTCATCGAACACGCGGTTGATGGCGCTCAGCGTATGCAAAACCTGATCAACGATTTGCTCGCTTATTCGCGCGTCGGCACGCACGGCAAAGAGTTCGGCGCCGTCTCGATGGACAAAACCACCGACCACGCTCTGCAAAACCTGAGCGAACGCATCAGTGAAACCGGCGTCGAAGTCACGCGCGACGAGCTGCCCGAAGTTTGGGGCGATGGCGGACAGTTAGAGTTGGTCTTACAAAATTTGGTTTCTAACTCGCTCAAGTTTCGCGGCGAAACGCAGCCGCAGATTCACATCGGCTACGAACTGCGCCACGTCGAAAGCGCGCCCGACGAAACGACCGATGGCGCGCCGCAGATGAGCGTCGAACCGCAGCACGTCTTTTCCGTCCGTGACAACGGACTGGGCATCGAGCCGCAATACTTTGAGCGCATCTTCGTGATGTTCCAGCGTCTGCATACGCGCACAGAATTTCCTGGGACGGGCATCGGTCTGGCGATTTGCAAGAAAATCGTCGAACGTCACGGCGGAACAATCGGAGTGCAAAGCACGCCAGACGAAGGCGCGACCTTCTGGTTTTCGTTGCCAGTTCACGTCGCGAACGAGACCAAAGTTGAGGCGCGCGAAGAGGTCGCGGTCTAAGATGGCGAGGCAAGCGGGGCTGACATATGCTTCCAATCGGCGGGAGTTCGAGGAAAGTCCACCGATTGGAAGCATATGTCAGCCCCGCTTGCCTCACTGTCGAACTACCCAATCAGAGCACGAACTTAAGGCAGTGAATGACGGCTTAACGCGTCACGCGCCAATTGAGGTAAAGTTACTTATGTCGAATCGAGAAAGTTTTCCCAATGGAGGGCACATCAAACCTGTAGATATTCTTTTAGTCGAGGACTCACCGACCGACGTTTTGCTGGCGCAGGAAGCGCTCGAACAGGCCAAAGTCCTCAATAAACTGCACGTCGTCTCCGATGGCGTCGAGGCGATGCAGTTTCTGCGTCGCGAGGGCGAGTTTGCCGAAATGGAGCGGCCCGACCTGATTCTTCTCGACCTCAACCTGCCGCGCAAAGACGGGCGCGAAGTTTTGGAAGAGATTAAAAACGACGAGGCGTTCAAACGCATTCCCGTCGTCGTTTTAACGACTTCTAAAGCCGAAGAAGATATTCTGCGCGCCTACGGTCTGCACGCCAACTGCTACATCTCCAAACCGGTTGACTTCGAGCAGTTCGCGCAGGTCGTCAAAGCTATCGAAACGTTCTGGTTCACCGTCGTGCGGTTGCCGCAACCGTAAGGAAAAGGCTGAAGGATAAAGGATGAAAAAGGGAATCCCCCAATTTAGCTTTCTCCTTGGTTTGTCTCTTTTTATCCTTTATCCTTTCCCCTCTCCATGCAATCGCTCAACGCCTCGACCTCTGCCACGCCCGCATTTGCGGTGGGCGAGGCGTTGCGCGTTTTGCTGGTCGAAGATAATCCGACCGATGCGTTATTGGTCGAAGTCGCGCTCGAAGAGATGAGAGCGCCCGCGCCCGAATTGACGCACGTCGAACTGCTCGGCGACGCCAAAAATGCCCTCGAAACCGGCGAGTTCGATGTCGTTTTGATTGATCTGAACCTGCCCGATGGCGAAGGTCTGGGCAACTTCGAGACGCTGCACGAACTGTCGCCCGCCACGCCGATGATCGTATTAACCGGCCTATCCGACGAAAGCGTGGCGATTGCCGCCATCGCGCGCGGCGCCTCCGATTACTTGATTAAAAGCGAAGCACAAGCGGCGCTATTAGAACGTTCAATTCGCTATGCCATCGAGCGCAAGCGCAACGAGAATGGGCGACTGGAACTGGTCAAAGCGCAGGTCGAGCGCGAGGAAGCCGAAGCCGCCAACGCCGCCAAAGATCAGTTTCTGGCCACGATTTCGCACGAACTTCGCACGCCGCTCAACGCGATTATGGGCTGGACATCGCTCGTGCGTAGCGGCGACCTGGACGAGGAAACCGTCGCTCAGGCGCTCGAAGTTATCGAGCGCAACGCGCGCGTGCAAGCCCAACTCATCGAAGATTTATTGGACGTTTCGCGGATTATTTCGGGCAACTTCCGGCTGGAGTTCGGCGAGATAGACCTGTGCGGCATCGTGCAGGCGACGGCGCTAACGTTTCAGCCGCAGATCAACGACAAGCAAATTGATCTTCAGCTCAATTTGCAGCCTGTTCCCGAACTGTGCGGCGACCCGACGCGCTTGCAACAGGTCACCTGGAATCTGCTTTCTAACGCCATCAAGTTCACGCCCGCGCAGGGACAGGTGCGCGTGACAACTGAGCGCATCGGCGACCGCGTTACGCTCGAAGTTTCGGATAGCGGACAGGGCATCGCGCCCGAATTTTTGCCGCACATCTTCGACCGCTTTCGCCAGGCCGACGGCTCGACAACGCGCCGTCACGGCGGCCTGGGATTGGGCTTGGCCATCGTGCGCCACATCGTGGAACTGCATCACGGCACCGTGTCGGTTCGCAGCGCGGGCGCCGGTCAGGGCACCAGTTTTATCGTGACGCTCCCGATTCTAAGCGCCGCCGAAATGATGGAAGATTACGGACGTTAGTTGGCGATTTTCGGCCTCGCATTTGCCGCAGATTAAAGCGCTATGGCTGATAAATCACGCGTTTCCGACCCGACCTACAATCTCATTTCGCTGCTCTACCACACTCTGCAAGCGGGCGACCTGTATAACCAATACATCGCCGACGCCAAAGAAGAGGGCGACACCGAATTGGCGGAGTTTCTCGAAAGGACTCAAAGTGCTGCCACCGATACCGCGTCCAAAGCCCGCGAATTGCTGGCCGCACGCATGAAAAGCTAAGTTTAGGTTTTTCAAGTAGACCTCTTGCAAAAGTCACCGACAATTGCGATGTTAGCGGGGCTTACGCCCTCTTCCAATCTTTGGGCGAAGAGAAAACCCCGATTGGAAGAGGGCGTAAGCCCCGCCCATTGAGCGAGTCA
>JAABUN010000588.1_pt1 | contig 91370 bp, 79 predicted proteins | sample 5559311 | NCBI WGS metagenome assembly JAABUN01 (sample SAMN10711877, study PRJNA513370) | rock metagenome | isolation source: Antarctica rocks | place: Antarctica: Victoria Land, Siegfried Peak sud | reverse complement strand
AGGTCCAACACAGGAAGCCATATCGCTGATTAACCTGGTGCGCAGCAGGGCCGGAATCCCTAATTTATTAATAGCAAATTTTCCAACAAAAGAAAGCTTAAGGCCCGCGATATTAGCAGAGCGCGGCCATGAATTTTTTTATGAAGAATTACGCCGCCGCGATTTGATACGACAGGGCAAGCTAATAGAATTTGCAAGAAACAGAGGAGTAACCAATGCGCAGGATTTCAGGCAGCTTTATCCTATTCCTTTAACTGCTATTAATTCCAACCCTTTATTAAAACAAAATCCCGGGTACTGATATAAATATTTTGACAATGATAAAACCTTCCAAATTTCTAAGAATAACATTTTTCTTCCTGTTTGCTTGCATTTCCGCTTTCTCGCAATCTAAAACCGATAAACGGCCGAACATACTTTTAATACTCGCCGACGACATGGGCTATTCGGACCTGGGTTGTTATGGAGGCGAAATGAATACTCCCAATATTGATAAACTTGCTGCTGGGGGTATAAAGTTTACTAATTTTTATAACGCTGCACGGTGTTGTCCCACACGGGCAAGCTTATTAACCGGACTGTATCCTCACCAGGCCGGTATCGGCGATATGGTATATCGTAATGATGGCCCTGGATATTATGGATTTCTTAATGAAAATACAGTTACACTCGCAGAAGTGCTTAAATCTGCCGGCTATCAAACCATGATGTCGGGCAAATGGCATGTTGGCCATAAAAAAGGACAATGGCCTGAAGACCGGGGTTTTGAAGATTTTTATGGAATACACAAACATGTTGACAGTTATTATAAAGTTTTGGAAGGCTGTGATGTATATTACAACGGAAAAGTAATTCAGAAGGCCAACGAGCCTCCTGTTAACAAACTGCATCCCGAAAAGGAATGGTACACTACCGATGTGTTCACAGACTATGCTTTAAAGTTTTTAGATGAGGCAAAAAATAACAGCAAGCCTTATTTCTTATACCTGCCATATAATTCGCCTCACTTTCCTTTAGAGGCGCCGGATGAAGATATTGCCAAATACAGAAATTCGTATGATAAAGGATGGGATGTATTACGCGAAGAAAAGCTGGTGCGCATGAAAAAACTGGGCATCGTTCCTTCCAATACTATACTATCCCCAAGCGAAAATCCGAAATGGAGTTCACTATCAGCCGACGACAGAAAAGAGTTAGCTTTTCGCAGGGCAATTTATGCCGCCCAGGTTGACAGGATGGATCAAAACATTGGACGGGTGATAGCAGAGCTTAAAAAGAATGGCCAATACGATAATACGGTGATCATTTTTTTATCAGACAACGGCTGTTCAAACGAAGTAGGAATGTTTGGATTTAACTTCGATAAATATAAGATCAGTAATTATCCGGAGTGGAAGCGTGTGGGAGGCTGGAGTGTAAGCCAGGGCCAGGCGTGGGCAAATGCCAGCAATGTACCTTTTCGCCTGTACAAGAAAAATACACACCAGGGCGGTATTGCAACCCCATTAATTATTAATTGGCCGGCCAACTTAAAAAACAAAGGGGTAATATCAAAACAAGTAGGCCATATTATAGATATAATGCCAACCCTGGCAGAACTTGCCCAGGCAAAATATCCATCTTCTTATGATAAAAGAGTTATAACACCGGAAGAAGGTACCAGCCTCGTGAAATATTTCAGTAAACCTGAATTAAGCAGTTCAAGAACATTGTTTTGGGAACACCTCGGAAATTGTGCTATGCGCCAAGGTGATTTTGAGCTGGTAAAAGAATACCCGCAAAAAGAGTGGGAGTTATATAATTTGAAAACCGACCCCACCGAATTGATGAACCTGGCCCAAACAATGCCTGATAAAGTTAAGGAAATGGATAAAAAATACCAGGCATGGGCCGCCCGTGCTTTTGTGAGGCCTTACCCCCTGAATGTACCGAACAAAAAAAATAACAGCACTGAATAAAAACTAAGAATTCATGAGAAAGGAACTTTTTCTAATTGCAGGTTTAACGTTGTTGTGTTTATTTAATATGCCTGTTGCAGAATTGCAGGCACAAAGCTTTACACAAAACAGCAACTATATAAATAACAGGACGCCGCTTAAAACAAACCCGTACATAGAATTGCCTTTAGGAGCCATTAAGCCCAACGGATGGCTAAAAGAGCAGTTGATAAGGCAGAAGGATGGAATGACCGGTCAATTGGATAACCTTTATCCCGAAGTAATGGGCAAACGCAATGGCTGGCTGGGTGGCGATGGCGATGTTTGGGAACGTGGCCCTTATTGGATTGACGGATTAGTGCCACTGGCTTACATTCTTGATGATGCAAAGCTTAAAGCAAAGGCACAGGAGTGGATAGAATGGTCTATTAAAAACCAGGATACATCAGGATATTTTGGGCCGGTACCGCCGGCTGTTGAGCCTCCCAAAGAAGAAGGATTACAACGCGATAAAGCGCGGGACTGGTGGCCAAAAATGGTTATGCTAAAAGTGCTTCAGCAGTATTATACCGCCACAAAAGACCAGCGTGTTATTAACCTGATGAGTAGATATTTTAAATATCAGCTTAAAGAATTACCTGTAAAAAAACTCGATAACTGGTCGTGGTGGGCAGCGCAACGCGGCGGAGATAATTTACTGGTAGTTTATTGGTTGTATAATATTACAGGCGATAAATATTTATTAGACCTTGCCGAAATTTTGCATAAACAAACCGTTGACTGGACAGGAATGATGCAAAAAGGTGACGTTTTCGAGGGGTATTTTAAGCTGCATGGCGTAAATGTTGCCCAGGGTATTAAAGAACCACTCATCTATTACCAGCAACACCCCGAACAAAAATATTATAATGCGGTAAAAAAGGGCTTTAAGGATATAGAACTTTTTCATGGCCAGCCGCAAGGCTTGTTTGGAGCAGATGAATGGCTGCACGGTACAAACCCTGTTAATGGCTCTGAATTATGTACTGCAGTTGAGATGATGTATTCTTTAGAAAATATGCTCCGGATTACCGGTGATCCATCTTTTGCAGACCACATTGAGAAAATAACATTTAACGCATTACCTACCCAAACAACAGACAATTATATGGAAAGGCAATACTACCAGCAGCCTAACCAGGTAATGATAACACGACAGGAACGTAATTTTTACACTAATTACCAGGGTACAGACCAGGTATTAGGTTTATTAACCGGGTATCCATGCTGTACAGCAAACATGCACCAGGGATGGCCAAAGTTTACCCAGAATTTATGGTACGCCAGTGCCGATGGCGGTGTGGCGGCACTTTTATATGCACCCTCAACAGTTACTGTAAATGTGGCCAATAAAATTCCTGTAACAATTACAGAAACAACAAACTATCCTTTTACTGATAAAATACAATTTAATATAAAGACAGCCGGCGCCACTTCTTTTCCGTTTCATTTACGTATCCCCGGCTGGTGTAAAGAAGCTGTAATAAAAATAAACGGAGAAAGCTTTAAATCTGTTCCGGGTGATACGATTGCTGTTGTTAACCGTACCTGGAAGAATGGCGATGTGGTTGAATTACAGTTGCCTATGACTATCAGTCGTTCAAAATGGCACGAAAATTCGGTAGCGGTAGAGCGTGGTCCATTACTGTATGCTCTAAAAATACAGGAAGACTGGAAAAAAGTAGAAGGTAAAGATAAGTTCGGTTCATATTACGAAGTAAAGCCACTGTCTCCCTGGAATTATGGCTTAGTGAACGTAAGCGATGCCAATTTGCAAAGCAGGTTTAAAGTAAGCCTTAAACCCAATGTAGCTTTATTTCCCTGGACTGCAGAAGATGCACCTGTGCAAATAAAAGTGCCTGCTAAAGTATTAAAGGATTGGCAAATTTACCAGGGTTCTGCCGGGCCCTTGCCATATAGTGTACAGAAACATACTGAAAATCTTCCGGTAGAGGAAATAACACTTATTCCTTATGGATGCACAACATTACGAATAACAGAATTTCCGGAAGTTAAATAAATAACCGCTCATAAAAAAGCAAAATGAAAAGACGGTTTAAATTTTTATTCCTGGTTCTGTGGAGTCTTTTTAGTATCAAATTATCCCTTGCCCAAACTCCAAAAAATCCCAATTTCATTGTGTTTCTTACCGACGATATTGGTTGGGATGATGTGGGTTGTTATGGAAATTCGGCGATTAAGACACCAAATATAGACAGGCTTGCGGCTGCCGGATTAAAGTTTCAAAATGCCTATCTTACTACCAGTAGCTGCAGCCCCAGCCGATGCAGTTTAATAACCAGCCGTTATCCTCATAATACCGGCGCACCCGAACTGCATGATAATTTGCCTCCCGGGCAGGTGATGTTTCCGGAGTTATTGAAACGTGCGGGTTATTACACGGCGCTATCCGGTAAAAACCACATGGGCAATAAAATTGCTCCGGCTTTTGATACTATCTCGCTGGGGCAGGGTCCCGGTGGCGAAGAGGACTGGGTTAAGATGCTGCAAAACAGGCCCACGGGCAAGCCTTTCTTTTTTTGGTTTGCTTCACACGATGCTCACCGCGACTGGCAGTTTGATCAAAACGGAACAAATTATGCACCCCAAAGCATAAAAGTACCGCCCATGTTGTTTGATGGCCCCATAACCAGGAAAGACCTTGCCGGGTATTACCACGAAATATCACGGGCAGATTTTTTTCTCGGGGAATTGGTAAAGGAGCTTCAACGGGAAAAAATATTTGATAATACCTACATCATCTTTATGAGCGACAATGGCCGTCCCTTTCCCCGCTGCAAAACCCGCTTGTACGATAGCGGGATCAAAACACCTTTTATTATTTACGGTCCTAATATAAAACCAGGTGAAACTAATACGCTTATCAGTTCCATAGATGTAGGGCCTACCATTCTCGATCTTGTAAATATTCCCAAAGAACGCCGCATGCAGGGTGTAAGTTTTTTGCCTGTTTTAAAAAACAGCAGGGCAAATATCCGCGATTTTGCATTTGCCGAACATAACTGGCATGTTTTTAAAAATCATGAGCGGATGGTTCGCTACGGAGACTGGATGTATATCCGGAATTCTTATCCCGAAAGGCAAAACCTGGCAGGCGAATCAACAGATCAGTTTCCAGCCGGAAAAGAACTTTGGGATGCACATGCCAAACATCTCACAAAACCAGAGCAGGAAGATGTTTTTATGATCCCAAGACCGGTGGATGAATTGTATAACGTAAAATCAGACCCCAACCAGTTCCATAATGTGGCATCAGATAAAGCAAATCAGAAAATCCTTGCGTTTCTAAGTACAACACTGGACAGGTGGATTAAAGAAACCGGTGATTCAAAACCAACAAACCCAACGCCGGACAGCAAAGATCCCAACTGGAAAAAAAGAGAGAGGCCGGGTGAAGTTAATAATGCAAGTAAAATAAATGCGCCGGGGCCGGTGTTCAAAAATGATATGTAATTGAAATGAATTCCGGTGTAATACTGTCAAATATTTAGAAGTATTGTTGTTTGGTATAAACAATCCAGCCGGATTTTGCTTGTTGCCCGATCACTCTGCCAAAGCAGAGACCGCCCGCAATCTCTCCCTAACCAATATTTTTATGTCTCAAAAAGAAGCATTTAAATTCAACCATCAAAATAGGAAAATCTTAAACAACTGCAAATTTAAATGCACAGTATTAACTAACCATTTTAAACTTGTCTCTCCTCACAGTAAATCATCATAATAATACTAATAATAATGTCAGGTAAAAAAACAGTAACCCTATTGCTCCTGCTAATCAGCCAGGTTTTTGTAACAGCAAAAGCACAGCAAACCACTCCAGTTAAGCGCCCCAATATTATCCTCATACTTTCTGATGATCTGGGATATTCTGATATTGGTCCATTTGGCAGCGAGATACCTACCCCAAATCTTGATAACCTGGCTAAAACCGGCCTCAGGTTTGCCCAATTTTATAACCATGCCCGTTGTTGCCCTACGAGGGCCAGCTTAATGACAGGTTTGGACAACCACCAGGTTGGAGTCGGAAGTATGGTTGACGATTCAAAAAAAGACAAAGAAAACAGAGGCTTGTATGGATATAGTGGCAAAATGAACTTTGATTGTGTAACCCTCGCGGAGGTTTTAAAATCGGCAGGCTACCATACTTATATGACCGGTAAGTGGCATCTTGGAGCGCAAACTTCCGCTTACTACCCTACAAACAGGGGGTTTGAAAAGTATTATGGATTCCATGGCGGTGGCGCTAATTATTTTCATCCTAAAAGTATTTTTTTAAATGATACCGAAGTTCCAATAACCGATCCTGATTATTATACTACAAATGCTTTTACCGATTATGCAATAAATTTTATGAAGGAACAGAAGGATGATAAACCTTTCTTTTTATACCTGGCATACAATGCAGCACATTTGCCCTTGCTGGCCAGGGAGGAAGATAAGGATAAAGTAAAAGGCTTGTATGATAAGGGCTGGGATGTGGTGCGGAATAATCGTTTTGAAAAAGTAAAACAATCAGGCCTTGTTCCTAACGATTTAATATTATCTGCTGAAGCGATGACTCCCTGGTTGGAGCTACCAAAAGAAAAGCAAAAGCAGGAGATAGGGCAAATGACAACTTATGCTGCCATGATATATAATATGGATAAAAATATTGGCAGGGTAACAGATTATCTTAAAGCATCCGGAAAGGTAGATAATACCTTAATTATCTACCTTTCTGATAACGGGGCCACCTTCCATACAGAATATTGGAATATGTGTAACTCTCCTTTTACCGGGCATAAACGTGATACTTATGAGGGAGGGATTGCGGCGCATTGTATTGTATCGTGGCCAAAAGTTATTACCGGCCAGCAGGGAAAAATCACTCAATCTCCGGCAGACGTCATTGACATTATGCCTACTGTTTTACAAGTTTCAGGAGCCGTTTATCCAACTGTTTTTAATAAACATAAAATACAACCGTTGGAAGGGCACAGCCTTGTACAGGTTTTTAAAGAAGGAACGCGTAAAGAACCCGAATGGTTTTTTTGGGAACATGATGACAACTACGCGGTTAAAAATCTAAACTGGAAGGCCGTAAAACCAAATAACAGTAAGAGCTGGAAATTATACAATATACAAAACGACCGGGGTGAAACAAAAGATCTGGCAGCTGCCTATCCCGCCGTGCTTGCCAGATTAACAGCCCAATGGCAAAAGTGGGCAGATGCGCACCATATTTTTCCAAAAGGAGAGTCCAGAAACGATAATACAGACCTTTAGCTTTTGCTATTTGAAGAAGGCATTATTTTAAAGCGATATGTTATCTCGAAGGACTCCGTTGGAGAAACAAGTTTAGCCTGTTTCAATAAAAAAGCTTCAATTAATATTCATGCTTTTCTATATCTTATTAATGTCGCCCACCACATTATAGATCATGATCAACAATAGATTTAAGATCGAACAAAGTTATTTTGGTTAAAGTTTCTAACCGATCCCGTTGTATCTCCTCTTTCCTTTTTTGCAGCAGCTTGTTTATTGACCGTTTATATAACTTTTATAGGCTTTTAAGTAACTCATTAGGTGATTGGGCGGTATTCACATTGAAGTGGTGTCTATCTTCCCCCTTCAGTGCCGGGGCTCCGGAGTTTCTATTAAAATATTTGCAGGCAGGCCTTAATCCACATATCTCACACTTCGGATTTCTTGCTACACATATATATCTGCCATGCAGTATTAACCAATGATGTGCAATATAAATGAGGTCTTTTGGCAAATGCCTGACTAATTGTTTTTCTGCTGTTAGTGGTGTTTTTGCATTTGTTGTTAGCCCAATTCGTGCAGCTACTCTAAAAACGTGGGTATCAACAGCCATGTTAGGTTGGTTATCTACTACAGACGTAATTACATTTGCAGTTTTGCGGCCCACGCCGGGTAACTGAATCAATTCTTCAACTGTTAGCGGAATTTCTCCTCCAAACTTTTCAACTACCATTTTTGCCATTCCCATTAAATGCCTGGTTTTATTGCCTGGATACGAAATGCTTTTGATCAGATCAAAAAGTTCTTCATATTCGGCTGTGGCTAATTCATGAATTGTTGGGTAGCGGGCAAAAATTGCGGGAGTGGTCATGTTGATCCGCTTATCAGTACATTGCGCAGACAGTATTACAGCAACCAATAACTGGTAAGGATTATCATATATTAATTCCGTCTCAGCATTGGGGGCGTGCTCCTGAAAGTATGAAATAACAAACCGGTATCTTTCTTTCTTAGTCATAAACTAACAGCAAAGATACCGGTTGATGAAGAAATTTATTTATGCAGGCTTACTGCTATTCTGCTTGTGGGGTAGTTACTGCAAAGGATTGGATTTATTTACTGTACTGCTGTCTTCTACAATAAAAACATCTTCGCTAGTGCGTTTAAGAAAAAACTTTTCGCGTGCAATTTTTTCAAGAACGATTGCATTGCTGCTAAGATCCTGCAGTTCTTTTTTAGTATTTGTTATTTCGGTTTGGTAGTAATTCTTGCTTGTTTCGAGCTTTTTCAATTCCTGCTTGCGGTCGTATTGGGTAAAAAGATCATTCCTGTCAATAAACGATATCCATACAACAAATACAAGTGCAGAAACTAAATACTTGTTTTTGAGAAGCCTGATATAAGGTGAAAAATTTTTCATTATAAAAAAATCGTTGACCATAAAGTTATATTAAATGGCCAACGATTGTATAAGAAGGTACAAATTTATTTACCGAACTTAAACCGGCCTTTAGGATAAATTCCGTTTTCGCCAAGCATTTCTTCAATTCGTATCAACTGGTTATACTTTGCCATCCGGTCGGTGCGGCTGGCGCTTCCGGTTTTAATTTGTCCGCAGTTTAAAGCAACGGCAAGGTCTGCGATAGTTGTATCTTCTGTTTCGCCGCTGCGATGGCTCATAATGGTAGTATAAGCATTTTGTTGAGCTAATTGCACTGCATTTATGGTTTCGGTTAAAGTGCCAATCTGGTTTACTTTAATTAATATGCTGTTAGCTATACCTTCGGTAATACCTCTTTGTAAAATTTTGGTATTGGTTACAAATAAGTCATCTCCTACAAGCTGAAGTCGGTTGCCTAATGCATCTGTAATTTTTTTCCAGCCTTCCCAATCTTCTTCAGCCATGCCATCCTCAATACTGATGATGGGATATTTATTAGCCCACTCAACCCAATAATTTACCATCTCATCTATGCCATACTTTTTACCATTGCTTTTATGAAAATGGTAAACACCATCTTTAAACATCTCTGATGTAGCAGCGTCCAAAGCAATACCTATTTGTTCACCTGCTTTATAACCGGCAGCCTCAATAGCCATTAAAACTGTTTCAATAGCTTCTTCGTTGCTTTGAATGTTTGGTGCAAAACCACCTTCGTCGCCTACGTTTGTGCTGTAGCCTTTTTTCTTCAGCACCGTTTTTAATTGGTGGAAAACTTCCACACCCCAACGTAAACCCTCGCTGAAGGTTTCTGCACCTATGGGAACAATCATAAACTCCTGGTAATCTATTTTATTATCGGCGTGTGCGCCTCCGTTTAAAATATTCATTAAAGGAATAGGCAAAACTGTGCTGTTAACGCCGCCTAAATATCTAAACAAGGGAAGGCTGCTTTCCTGCGCCGCGGCTTTGGCAACAGCCATGCTTACAGCCAGCAAAGCGTTAGCTCCAAGCTTTCCTTTATTATCTGTACCATCAAGCTCAAGCAATGTTCTGTCTATGCCCGGTTGGTCGTTTACGGGCCAGCCTAACAGAGGCCCGGCAATTACATCGTTTACATTGTTTACTGCCTGTAATACGCCTTTGCCGCCGTACATTTTTTTGTCGTTATCGCGCAGCTCTACAGCTTCATGAATACCAGTTGAAGCGCCGCTTGGAACAGCAGCACGACCAATTACTCCGTTATCTGTTATTACATCTACTTCTACAGTAGGGTTGCCGCGGCTGTCTAAAATTTGCCTGGCATGAATGTCGGAAATGTAGCTCATTAGTAGTTGATTAGATTATTATTTGTGTTCATCATTTAATTACCGGAGGTCTTTGTATGTTTATTTTCCTCATCTTATCCATTCATAAATAATATCTCCATTCTTTTCCACTTCATCAAATTCGTGATGGTCAGAAGTTAATACCCTTGCATCATTAATCTTTGCTGTTGCCAAATACAAAACTATCTGCAAATGATATTTTATAATGCGTTTTAAAGTAGCCAATCCATTTTATTAATTCTGTGGTGATGGTTTCAATAAAAATTATAGGATAAGATGCAAGCGTTTTCAAAATTACATCAGCATCTTGTTCTGTCCCTCTGTAAAGAGAGTCGTAATAAAGCTCAGCTACAGAAGCATTATGCATGAGAATAACACAGTTTAAGTTAGTAGCTTTATTAAGTAATGTTTCTACTTTTTCAGCACCGGTTTCGTTTTTAAAATAAGCGCTCACTGCAGAAGAGTCTAAAACATAATATTCCATCTTATTAAACTAGCGATCTAACAATTTATCTTCGTGCTTACGTTTCAGAAACTCTTCAGTTGAAGGCATCGTATCTTTATATTTACCTAAACCTTCTTTAATTGCTTGAAGATATTTTTGCCTTTTTTCTTCTTTTATTTTTTCAATCATCGTAACTACCTGAGGTAATTCTTCTTCAGAAATACCTTTGATTAATTCAAGTATTTTCTCCTCGTATAATTTTCTTGCACCCATAAAAAGGTTTGTTTCAAAGGTAATTACTTTACCGTTGTCAAACTTCTGAAAATATCCTCCAAACTTCCCCCTTCGGTTTGCAAAGAAACGATATTAAGATTGTGTTGCAAACTAAGTTCGAGCAATTGTTTTTTAACTTCGTTCGTGTCGGCTGCTTCTATTTGCCAGGTATAGTTATCCAGCTTATTTACCTTTTTTACTGCCCTAAGTTGTTCGACCCATTGTGCCTGCACGCTCTCTTTAAAAGTAACCTTTACAAAATTTGAAGTGCGTTGTTGCTGCAGATTAGCGACGGTGTCATCTGCAACAAGGGTTCCCTTATGAATAATAATTACCCTATCGCAAATGGCTTCCACTTCCTGTAAAATGTGAGATGAAAACAGCACGGTTTTATTTTGCCCCTGTTGTTTAATCACATTTCTTATTTCGATTATTTGGTTGGGGTCGAGACCGCTGGTTGGTTCATCCAAGATCAACACTTCAGGATCATGAATAAGAGCCGCTGCCAGGCCTACCCGCTGTTTATACCCTTTAGAAAGCTGACCAATCTTTTTCTTTTGTTCAACTTGTAATCCCGTTAGTTCAATAACTTCCTGTATCCTTTGTTTTCTGTTTTTTATTTCATGTACACCTGCAACAAAATCGAGGTATTCCTTTACATACATTTCAAAATAAAGCGGATTAGCTTCCGGCAGGTAACCAATTTTCCTTTTGGCTTCAATAGGGTTTGCTGCAACATTTATATTACTAACTGTGGCAACACCGCCATCAGGCGAAAGATAGCCTGTTATCATTTTCATAGTAGTTGATTTTCCTGCACCATTCGGGCCAAGAAAACCCACTATCTCGCCTTTCTGTACCGAAAAAGAAATGTTGTTTACCGCTTTCTGTTCGCCATATATCTTCAGCAATTTGTTTACAATTATCGACATCTTTTTATAAGGAGTTTACTGTGAAAATATCAGGAAAGCCTGTACTAATATTTACGTCTTTTTTGGTAAAACAGGGGTTAGGCAAACTTAGCGCTAAATATATTAATGAAGCTGTGAGCGGTATATTATTGCAGATATTTATGTAAAACCTCCTCATAATTTTTTACACTTGTGTTTCATTCATTATTTTTAGAGCATAAATAATAATTGCATGTCGTACCCCTATCAAATCAAAAGTTTGGAGCAATACCACCAGGAGTATAAAAAAAGTATTGATGATCCGGAAACATTCTGGGCAGATATTGCTGAACATTTTACCTGGCGAAAAAAATGGAACGAGGTTTTAAACTGGAATTTTAAAGAGCCTAAAATTGAATGGTTTAAAGGCGGAAAGCTGAACGTAACTGAAAATTGCATAGACAGACATTTGGAGAAATTGGGAGATCAACCTGCAATAATCTGGGAGCCTAACGACCCCGAAGAGCATCATCGTATTTTAACCTACAAAAACCTGTATGACAAGGTTTGCCAGTTTGCGCATGTTTTAAAAAACAACGGCGTAAAAAAGGGCGACCGTGTTTGTATTTATATGGGCATGATACCCGAGTTGGCAATTGCTGTGCTGGCCTGTGCCCGAATAGGCGCCATTCATAGTGTAGTGTTTGGTGGCTTCAGTGCGCAAAGCATTGCCGACAGATTGAAAGATGCCCGTGCAGAATGTATCATTACCTGCGATGGCGCCTTTAGAGGGCAAAAAGATATACCTCTTAAAAGCATTATTGATGATGCCCTTATAGCATGCGATTTTGTAAAACGTGTAATTGTTTGTACCCGCACCCGCACCCCCATTAGTATGATAAAAGGAAGAGATGTATGGTGGGAGGATGAGATTAAAAAAGTGGAAACCTTAGGTCTGCAGGATTTTGAGGCAGAAGAAATGGATGCTGAAGATCCGTTGTTTATTTTATATACATCAGGCTCAACAGGCAAGCCCAAAGGTGTGGTGCATACCTGCGCGGGGTACATGTTGTTTACCAACTACACTTTTGTAAATGTGTTTCAGTACCAGCCCGGCGATGTGCATTTTTGCACCGCCGATATTGGCTGGATAACAGGTCACAGCTATATTGTTTATGGTCCGTTAAGTGCAGGCGCAACTACACTGATGTTTGAAGGAATACCAACCTGGCCCGATGCCGGAAGGCTTTGGGAAATAGTTGACAAATACAAAGTGAATATTATTTACACCGCACCAACTGCCCTTCGCAGCTTAATGAGCTATGGACTTAAGCCTCTTGAAAATAAAGACTTAAGCAGCTTAAAGGTTTTAGGCACAGTGGGTGAACCTATCAATGAAGAAGCATGGCATTGGTACGACGAACACATCGGCAAAAGAAAATGCCCGATAGTTGATACATGGTGGCAAACAGAAACAGGGGGCATACTTATTTCTAATCTCGCCGGTGTTACTCCTGCTAAACCATCTTATGCTACACTGCCTTTACCAGGCGTATTGCCTGTACTGGTAAATGAGAAAGGCAATGAGATTGAAGGAAATAATGTAAGCGGCAACCTTTGCATGAAGCTTCCCTGGCCGGGAATATTACGAACAACTTATGGCGATCATGAGCGTTGCCGCACCACTTACTTTGCCTCTTACGACAATTTATATTTCACAGGTGATGGATGCCTGAGAGATGAAAATGGTTTTTACCGTATAACAGGAAGGGTTGATGATGTATTAAATGTAAGCGGCCACCGCATTGGAACTGCCGAAGTTGAAAATGCTATTAATATGCACGCCGGCGTTGTAGAAAGCGCAGTGGTTGGTTACCCCCACGAGATTAAGGGTCAAGGTATTTATGCTTACGTAATATTAAGCGGTATTCATGGCAACGAAGAAAGTACACGCAAAGATATATTTGCCACCGTATCAAGAATTATTGGTCCCATTGCAAGGCCTGATAAAATACAGTTTGTAAAAGGCCTGCCTAAAACACGCAGCGGAAAGATCATGCGAAGGATACTAAGGAAGATTGCTGAAAATGACATGGATAATTTAGGAGATACTACAACCTTACTTGATCCTGCGGTGGTGGATGAGATTAAGGTTGGGAAGTTGTAGACTATATTGCCTTTAGTACTTGTTGCTCAGCTCTCGTGAGTATATTGAGAAAGCCGTTGGTGAAGAACAGTCGAGTAAGCAAGGGCATTTCAGCCCAAGATTCTCACAGAACCGTACGTGAGCCTCTCAACTCATACGGCTCTTGTTATCCATCACGCTTTTACTCCCAATTGCCAATGATAGAAAAGTGTAAGGTTTGCTGATTGTATGAGTCTGTACTTATCGTACAACCATGCTTTGCCTCTTATCTTATATGTGTTCTTTATCCATCGGCGAATAAGTTCGTTCAGGTAATAAAATACATTGTATGCTATGTGCCTGTTGAACCTTGCGTAGTAATTGATCCAACCTCTGATTTTAGGATTTAGTTTTTCTGCAAACCATTCCAATGTTTGATTGCTCCATTGCGTATGCAGCACTTCTCTAAGTTTTGTTCTGATGCTTGTCTTAGCTTTTTGACTGATGGCGGCATTGAACACTACTAACCGTTTCTGTCTGCCAAACTGAGCTTTTACTGTTCTGGGCTGAAAGCTGTAACTTAAAAAGGTAAAGCTGTTGTTATCGTGCTTTTCGTTGCGCAGATAATTCTTGCAGTACACAATTTTAGTTTTATCAGGATGCAGTTCCAGTTGATACTGCTGCATTCTTACCTTCAACTTTTCCAATAACTCTTCGGCTTCGTCTTTGCTTGTGCAATGGATGACTATGTCGTCTGCATATCTTTCAAAGGGGTTGTGCGGATGCACCTCATCCATCCATTTGTCTAAGGCATGATGCAGGTAAATATTAGCAAACAGCGGACTGATAACACCACCTTGCGGAGTGCCTTTTGTTCTTGCTGCTATGCTTCCATCTTCCTGTTCCACTCCTGCTTTTAGCCAACGCTCTGCATACATCAACACCCATTTTTCGTGTGTATGTTGCTGCAAAAGCTGTAGCATTAACTCATGGTTGATGTTGTCGAAGAACCCTTTTATGTCTACATCGATGACCCATGCATAGCTGATACAGTTGTCCTGGCATTGCTTTAGTGCATCATGTGCACTTCTGCCGGGTCTGTAGCCAAATGAGCTTGTGTGAAAGATGAGTTCTAAGGAGGGTTCTAAGTAATCTTTTACTACACCTTGTGCAATGCGGTCGCTAACCGTTGGTATGCCAAGCGGTCGCTTGCCTCCTTGCTTCTTGGGAATAAATACCGTTCGTACCGGTGGTGGAAAATAGCTTCCTGATGTCATCCGGTTCCAGATTTTGTACAGGTTGCCAGACATATTCTCATTGAATGCTTCAATGCTTTGCCTGTCTATCCCTGCACTTCCATCCTTGGCTGTTACTTTCAGATAGCTGTTGTAGACCATCCTTTTACTAATAGGTAATGACTTTGTCATTTCTTTCATCATCTTCCCCCGGCATTTACAGCCGAGGTTGTTTTAAAATAATTTGACTGGATAACCGAAGCCCTTCGCTCCATCCCCATTACGGGAACTTCAACACTACTATGGCTTCGTCCGACGCTTCCCTTCGCATCTCCCGACCTTCGTCGGGATTGAGTTGCAGTATGAACTGTAGAACTTTTGTTGGACAGTCCTGTGGCATTGTACCAAAGTTCCTGCAAAGCATTTTGCACATCGAAGGGTAAGCCTCTCACGTTCCAAATAAAAGCCTGTGTAAAGCTCCTGCCGCCTTAATGCCGGTCCGCCTGTAACCAGTAAGCAGCTATCCGTTACAGTTTGTCGCTTCAGTCGAGGAAACTTTAGCTTTTGCAAGACGAGGAGCCGTTTCGACACTTCATCAGCGGTTTAATGATGTTCAGCTTCTTTACACGTACCTGATGCTGTTTGTACAGCATCTTTACCTGAACGTTCAGCACCACAACTTTTGATTGCAGCACCTTCAGGTGGTTTGCATACTCCGTCTGCACGGCGTATGCCGTAGGTCAACTACCATCTTCTATTTAGCATTCAAAGAACTATCGGCATCTTTGATTCGTGACACACCCAACAAAGGCAGAGTTCAGAAAAAGTTCATAATCTATACGAAATTTTAAACTGGGTAATTAATTCAATTCAGCAGACAACATACTTAAAGATAATCAAGTTTCATCCATGCACATTAATATGAAGAGACTGGCACAGGAACTTAACTTATCAATTGCTACAGTTTCTCGTGCATTACAGGATAGTTATAATGTAAGCTCATATACAAAAAAAAAAGTATTGGCTTTGGCAGAGAAACTAAATTATCACCCAAATCTTTTTGCCAGTAGCCTAAGGGCACAAAAGAGCAAAACCATGCAGTTATCATTCCTGAAATAGATAATAATTTTTTCTCACTTGTGATTAAAGGCATTGAAGAAATTGCACAAGAGAAGGGTTATCATGTTTTAATTTATCTGACACACGAAAATGTGCAAAAGGAAATTTCATTTACACGAAACCTTCAAAGTGGCAGGGTAGATGGGGTATTAATTTCGGTTTCAAGTGAAACGGATAATATAGATCATCTGTTGGAGTTACAAGAAAATAAGATACCAATCGTTTTTTTTGATCGTGTTTGTGAAATGTTGAATAGCCCAAAAGTAACTACCGATGATTATGAAAGTGGCTATAATGCCACTGAACACTTAATTAAAAACGGATGTAAAAGAATAGCTTATCTCCAGGTATCAAAAACTTTATCAATAGGTAAAAACAGGCTCAAGGGCTATCTGCATGCGCTTGAAAAAAATAATATATCTTATGATGAGGCACTTGTAATAAATGGCAAAAACAAGAATGAAGATAATTATGCTGTTATTAAAAATTTGCTGACATCCGATAATCCTCCTGATGGTATTTTTGCTTCTGTAGAAAGTCTTGCTATCACAGCTTATAATGTGTGTAAAGACCTTGGTATATACATTCCGGATAATCTTAAAATAATAAGTTTCTCTAACCTTATAACTGCTCCGTTATTATCTCCTTCTTTAACAACCATTACCCAGCCCGCTTTTAATATAGGTAAAGAGGCTGCCACTATTTTGTTCCAGCTACTTAAGAAGAATAGTTACTATCACAAAAAAAATATTGTTCTCTCTTCAACGCTTATTAAAAGAGATTCAACGGGAAAAACATAATTAATTTCAAGTATCTTCCGGCACTCTCAATGCAAGGTTTAGTAACTTTTATAAAAATACTTCTACCCTTCCTTGATAAATTCTCCTCACACGTATTTACAACCTTGCCTGAAATGAAAACGTTTGCACAAATAAATTCACTATTTAAATAGCTTTAGGGGGGCAATTGATTTATTTTTAAAGGAACGTTTAACAGAGGTTTTGGAGTAATTTCTTAAAAACGATTGATGCAATGAAAATCTTCTTAAAAAGAATAAAGGCCCGTGCTCCGTAGAGAGTTATTGCAATGCTAATTCAAGAAGTAAGCTTGCCGGAAATCAAAAACTATTTCTTAACTATTTAAACTAAACAAATGAACCAGAAATTAATAGGAGCATTATTTGTAACGCTTACATTTATGGCGGGAGCTTGTAAAAAAGGAATCGCAGACATTGCTGAAAGTTCCTCAAGTACCTCAAGTACCTCAAATACCTCAACAACATCTCTTGCTTCAGTAAGTTCTATAAAAAGTACATTCTCTTTAAATTGGGACGGAAACGCAACAGGTACCTATACATCTTCGGAGGCAGGTTCTGATTTTGGTAATGTAAGCGGATGGAATGATTCACGGGCTAATATTACAGGAGGAAAATCCGGGAATGGTGTGCAGGTTGTTTTATTGCCTAATGCATTATCAGGAGCCGGAGGGCTGGTATCAAAGACGGATATTTCTGACGGAACAGCGTATGAAATGGATTTTGATGTAAAATTTCATAGTCAGTTTAACTGGAGTCGTGGAGGAAAGGTTGGATTTGGATTTCTGGTAGGCGAGGGTAATACTGGCGGAGACCCCGGATGGGACGGAAACGGCGGTAGCCTGCGTATCATGTGGTATTCACCCAATTCAGATCCAAACCGGGTTTTCTTTCAGCCTTACGTTTATCATAAAGATCAGGCCGGACAATATGGGGATACTTATACGCTACGGTACCCTTCTTCAGGTGCATTGCAAAAAGGTACATGGTATCATGTGCACATGTATATTAAAAGCAATACCGGAAGCAACACTGACGGTCGTGCTCAAATACTCATTAATGGCACGCCTATCTTAGACATTAATATCAGGTGGACTACCAATGATAGCCAGAGAATGATCAGAAACTTATGCTTTGACACATTTAGAGGAGGAAGTGAATCGTATTGGGAAGCATCAACCCAAGACTATATCTATTATGATAATTTTAGTGTGCATAAAATTTCATAGCCGCAATATCTGAAATTACAGTATGGTGCTGTGAAGCATCATACTGTTTATTCAATTCTATCAACATTCTTCAATCTATAAACCCATTCTGAAAGCAGTAATAAATAAAGTGGATCTGTTTTCATTATAATTGTATTGGTTTAGAGATAACTAATGTGGCGGCTTAACTCAACCGCGGTTGTGCTCAATAAAAAATTGCATGTATTGTGAGGTAAGCAGCAGTGCTTTTGCAATTGTTGCTGAAACTTATTTGCCGGGTGTCCCAGTTCATGGGCCAGATTAATTCCAAATATTCCGCAAAGCAAACCATGCTCATAAGGCGTCCAATATAATCGGCCAGGTTCAAATCTGCTTGCTTCAAAGAAGTAAGAAAAACAATTAAAGAGGTGTATAAAAAACCGGTATCAGATAAAGAGATAATCGTAAAGGCGATCTTTTTTTACCATTTCTTCTTCGGCAGCATCCATATTAGCATCGTTGGGTTTAATAAACAATTCGGCAGCAGGAATGATAAGATAAGACCAGATAACAGGCAAAAAAGTAAGCCATCCCCTGCTGTTAAACGCAATGAAGGCATAGAAGAAAGCAAAAAAAGGCGAGGCATATTTGAAGGCGCGAATGCTCATCATCAATATTTAATTACCTGAAAGCTGTTTAAATTTATTCATCAAATTTAATGTAATCAGAAAAGTTAAACACATAGTCACATAGAAACATAGAAAATCTTTTAAGGTAATTACTATGTATTCTATTGTGCCTACTGTGCCTATGTGTTTAAAATAAATATGCTAACTTATCAAACATTAAACTGCCTCAGATGATGGTCGAGGTGCATCCACGAAAAAATGCCCCATTGCTTTTTTGTAAGTCTGCCAAACACAGGGTGATTGGGCGCAAACTCGTTCGGGCTTTGTTGAAATTCCTGAACCCTTGCAATCAATTTATTTTGCTCCTGCTCAAAACTTTCCAGTTGAAAATTATTCTTCTTCATGTTAACCAATTTAGGAGCCTCTACGTTTTTGGGAAACCGTGTAGCAATGTTTAAAAAATATGTCTTTAAAAGTGTTTGTTTTAAAGTACTTGCCTTTGCTGGTATTTGGGTCGTCATCGTTCTTCTCAATACTTCATTTGTGTGATAAAACATTTCAACCGCCGTCATGCTTCCCCACACAGGTTTAGCTGATGGCTGTATTTTTCTTATTCTTTCAACCACTTCATCTGCTGTTTGTTTGTCTAAAATATTTTTCTTCATAAAGTTGTCTATATTTAAAAGTTGTCTATATTTAATTTGTAAGCACTATTTCACATCTCCCATCCAGCGCTTTAAGAAGGGGACAAAACAAATGAGAATAATGCCGATCACTATTGAGCCTAAACCAATCTTGCTGATAATATCAGCATAATAAGGCAGCGAAAGAACAGGGTTTTCAGCTTCGGCTACTTCTTTGGGCACGCTCATTAACGAGCCTATTTTACCTGCTAAAAATTCTCCTATAGCGCTTGCGAAAAACCAGATGCCCATCATCATTGCCACAATATTTTTCGGTGATAACTTGGTTATCATCGAAAGACCAATAGGCGAAATACACAACTCTCCTGAAATAATAAAAAAGTAACCAAGAGCAAACGTTGCTAAAGGAATTAAGCCTGTTGCCGCGCTTGTTTTACAAGCCAGGTAAAATACATAAAAACCGATACCTAATAAAATAAATGAAAAAGCAAATTTCATAGGTGTTGAAGGTTCTTTGCCTCTTTTGTTAAGCCACGGCCAAAGCCATGCAAAAACAAAGCTTAATATAATAACCCAGCCGGGAGGTAAAAAATTATTTACAGCTAAACCGGGAAGGTTGTAGCCCAACACATTCATGTTTACATTGCGAAGAGCAAACAGGTTAAGAGAACCCGCGTTCTGTTCATAAAACGCCCAGAACAAAGTAGAGAAGATGATCATTGTAAGTGCGGCAAACAACCGGAATTTTTCAAGCTTTTCAAGCTTAAAGGCAATGAATAAAATGTAGCAAACAGAAAGTGTTCCCAGTATCAGCATAATCCAATCCATCACCTCGTAATAATTAAAAAGTGTAACCACTAAGGGAATAAATGCTAAAGTGATAATATAGATGAGGTGTTCGGTAGTTATAAAAGCAAAGCGTGGTTTTTTAAGTTCAGCTTCATTTGCAGGCAAGCCTTTTTCTTTTAATGTTTTTTTGCCGATAGAAAAAACAGTTAAGCCAAGTATCATAAAAAGGCCTGCAAGACCAAAGCCATAATGCCAGTTGATCCGCTGCCCTACGTAACCACAAAGTAAACCGCCGAGGGCTGCACCGATATTTATACCCATATAAAAAATAGAAAATGCACTGTCTTTGCGGGGATCGTTGTTAGCATATAATGTTCCTACCAAACTGGAGATGTTGGGTTTAAAAAAACCATTACCACAAATGATGAAAGCCATCCCATAAAAAAAACTCCAACCTTGGGGAACAGCCAATACCAAATGCCCGATCGCCATCAATACTCCACCAAACAAAATTGCTTTGCGATAACCTAAATACCTGTCGGCAATCATTCCGCCAAACATGGGCATGGTATAAACAAGAGCGGAATAAGAACCAAGAATTGCATAACCTTTTGGTTCATCAAACTTTAATTGTGATACCATGTAGGCAAGCAGCAAGGCCTTCATTCCGTAAAAGGAAAAGCGTTCCCACATTTCGGTAAAGAACAGCAAGTATAACTGTTTGGGATGCCTGCCTTCAAACTCCTGAACTTGTGCTATGTCGTGTGCAAATTCCATATCCGTAATTTGTATAAAAATGAATAAGGCTGTTCGTTTTATAAACAGCCTTATTAATTAATGTCTGTGGAAGTTATTTAACGCCATGCATCATCTTTCTTAATTTAAAAGAAAGCAGGAAAAGGATCACTGCTGCTGCACCAGCAAAGGCAACAAAGATCATAAAGTAAGTGTGCAGGTTATCAATAGTTATTCCCAAAAAAACGGGAGCGGGGCCGGTAGCTTTTGGATCGGGGTATAAAGAGCTCATGGTTCCGGCAAGCTTGTTGCCCGTTGCAATGGCCATAAACCAAATACCCATCATTAATGATGTAAAGCGGCCGGGCGTTAATTTATTAACCATGCTTAAACCAATCGGGCTTAAAAACAGCTCGCCGACAGTATGTAAAAAGTATAGTCCGGTTAACCAAAGAATGCTCACTTTAATTGCGGCATCTCCGGTGGTTCCAAACGAAATAAACAAAAAGCCCAAAGCTAAAAAACCTAATCCCATTGCCTGTTTCATCGGCGCAGGTGGTTCTATGCCCCGCTTACCTAACCTGTCCCAAAGGGTTGCAAAAATAGGAGCAAGTATCACTATAAAAATAGGATTGAAGCTTTGGAAATAACTTGCAGGCATTACCCATCCAAATATATTCCGGTTTGTTTGCTCTTTGGCAAAAAATGTTAATGAAGCGCCGGCTTGCTCAAAGCACATCCAGAAGAAAATTACAAAGATCATGATGATGATGATGACTGACAGTCTTGATTTTTCAACCTTGGTTAACGATCTGTCTGTAAGAATAGCGAAAGGCAAACACAACGTCATACCATATATTGCCGAGCCCCAGAAGTCAACTTTTAAAACGAAATAAATTATAGCAATGGCAGCAACGATGCTTGCAATTAATACAATAATTTGAGTAGAGCTGAAACCTGTTTTTCCGGTTTCGGAAACGGAAGTGTCTTTAAGTTTATTGGCATGTGTACCTAATTGTTCGCCGGTTGCCGAAACTACATATTTATCTTTTGTAAAATAAAATATGATAAGGCTTAGCACCATACCTAAACCGGCAGCAAAAAATCCCCATTTGTAGTCAACCTTTTCGCCCAGGTAACCGCATATTAAAGGCGCCAGGAAAGCGCCTGCATTTATACCCATGTAAAATATAGTGTAGGCAGAATCCTTTTTTGTGTTGTCGCCTTCGGGATATAGCTGGCCCACCATGGTAGAAATATTCGGCTTAAAAAAACCATTGCCAAAAATCAGGAATGCAAGCCCCGTCCAAAGTAAAGTTGAAGCAAGTGCCGAGCCTTGCCCAAGCGAAGCACAGCTAAATAAAATAAACTGACCTAAAGCCATTAATGCACCACCCACAAAGATTGATTTTCTGTTGCCCCAATACCTGTCTGCAACATATCCGCCAATTAAAGGAGTTAAATAAACCAGGCCTGTATAACTGCCATAAATATTGGCAGCATAAGCCTTGTCGAACAATAATTTGTCAGTCATGAAAAGCACAAATATTGCCCTCATACCATAGTAGCTAAACCTTTCCCAGAACTCGGTTGCAAACAGTACATACAAACCTTTCGGATGTCCTTTTTGCAATATCGCTTCATCTGCCGGCGTAATGTTCATATCAATTTTTTTGGTTAGTAAGTTTTGATGGTGAAATTCAAGCCTGAAAATAGTGATAATTATTATTACTTACTGCTAACTATCTAATCAAACTTATTCAACCGTAAATAGTTTTTACTTTCGCCGCACACTTTCGGTCATTAACTAATAAATATGAATATTCTCATACTTGGTTCAGGCGGCCGCGAACATGCTTTGGCTTGGAAGATAAAGCAAAGCCCTTTGTGTTCGCGATTATTTATAGCTCCGGGAAATGCAGGCACTTCGCAATGCGGAGAGAATATAAATATTGATGTAAATAATTTTACAGCAATCAAAGATTTTTGCATTAAAGAAAATATAGAATTAGTTGTTGTTGGCCCCGAAGATCCCCTGGTAAATGGCATCTATGATTTTCTCCTGAATAAGAAAGCCTCCCCTTCAGGGGAGGTTTGGAGGGGTAAAGAGATTTGGAGGGGTAATGTTATAGGCCCGTCAGCAGCTGGGGCGCAACTTGAAGGAAGCAAATCTTTCTCTAAACATTTTATGCAACGCCATAATATTCCCACAGCATCTTATGCAGAGTTCAATGAATTGAATTACCGGGAAGGCAAACAATATATTTCTCAGCACACATTACCAATCGTTTTAAAAGCCGATGGACTTGCAGCAGGCAAAGGTGTTATTATATGCAACACACAAGATGAAGCATTAGCTGCTTTTGAAGAAATGATCGTGAACAAACAGTTTGGAAAAGCTTCGGCTAAAGTGGTGATTGAAGAATTTTTGCAGGGAATTGAAGTAAGTGTATTTGTGCTTACTGACGGAATTGATTATAAAATAATAGGTCATGCAAAAGATTATAAACGGATAGGCGAAGGAGATACCGGATTAAATACCGGCGGAATGGGATGTGTAAGCCCCGTGCCTTTTGTGGATGAAACTTTCATGGCTAAGGTTGAAGAAAGAATAATCAAGCCAACGATAAAGGGTCTGCAAACAGAGAAACTCGAATATAAAGGTTTTGTATTTATAGGCTTAATAAATGTAAAGGGCGAGCCTTATGTAATAGAATATAACTGCCGCTTAGGCGATCCTGAAACCGAAGTGGTATTGCCCCGCCTGAAAAATGATATTGTAGAAATGTTTGTGGCATTGCATAAAGGCGAATTAAGTAAAGTGAAAGTAGAGTTTGATGAAAGAGCAGCAGCAACAATAGTAGCCGTAAGCGGCGGTTATCCGGGAACCTACGAAAAGAACAAGCCAATACAATTTCCCCCTCCTTCGGAGGGGTTAGGGGAGGCTATTTTTCATGCAGGCACCAAACAGCAGGGAGATACAATTGTAACGAATGGTGGAAGGGTTCTGGCAATAACAGCTTACGGAGAGAACATAACTTCAGCAGTAAACAAATCAAAAGCCATATTGGAGACGATTAGTTTTGAAGGAATGTATTACAGAAAGGATATTGGCTATGAGTTTAAGACTTAGTAATAGCGCCTGAAGAATGAATCAAATCGCTTCGTGTTTCCTGCATTAATATTTCAAACGTTGTAATGCATTCGGAAAATTGTACAAGGGTGGATAACATTAAGCAAGGCGGGCTAAACGTTTTTGTAAAATATTAAGCTGTTTAAGCTCTGCATTCCATTCAGCGCTGTCTTCTTCCTTTTCAAATATTGGCTGCTGCAATTGTTGAAAATTCTTACAAAAATCAGTATAATCCATTCCGTATTTTTTTTCAAACTGTCCAATTTGTTGAACACAGTAACTTATTTCGTTTAATAGTTTCTCCTTTGCCTGTGCGAGTGCAAAATCCTCTAACGAACTGGAGCCCATTTGTTGCACGGTTTCGTGCAAAGCCAACGATTGGTCGTTAATAAGCATGCGGTTTAATTATAGTTAAAGATACAAAATCAGTAGATTATTTCTTAAAAGCATTAATTCAAGCTACAATATAACGAAGAAATAGCCTGGTAAAAAGTATCGTCATTCTTATCCTTTTGGTTCTTTGTAATTTGATTTGAAGGAATGTATTACAAAAAGGACATCGGCTATGAGCTTGAGGCGATTTAAAAAAAGAATCTATCTTTATGTGTATGTAATTTAAACTGAAGAACAAATGCCTTTACAATATATCTCGGATCATTCAGGTAAGCAAACTGCTGTTTTAATCCCCATAAATGAATGGGAACAAATTAAACAAAAACACCAGGACTTGAAAGAATTGGAAAAACCTAAAGAACAACAGAAAGAGATAAAACCTTCTGATTTCGCAGGATCTATGTCTGCTGATGTCGCTAACAATTTCAATAATTATATAAAAGAGGCGCGACAGCAGTGGGATTAATCTATGTTTTATTTAATTGATTCTAATGCAATAATTGATTACCTGGCTGCTAAACTTCCTGCTGCAAGCATGGCAAAAATGCACAGGATCGTAAACGAAGGTTTATATATTTCTGTTATCACGCAAATCGAGACATTGGGTTTTCAATCAGGCGATGCCCAAGAAGATATTAATACCTCTAATTTCATCAGCTTAGCTACCGTTTTGCATTTAACTCCCGATATTGTACAACAAACAATTATATTACGAAAACTATATAAGATAAAAGTTCCTGATGCAATTATTGCCGCCACAGCTATGGTAAATAACTTTACCCTCCTTAGTCATAATCTCTCAGACTTTAATAGTATTGAAGGATTACGTTTAATTGACTCATACACTTTGTAAAAATTGCAGCAAAGGTTGAGATAAAATTCCTCCTTCTAAAAAAAATCTTCCCAAATGCAGCGTTCGCTTTACATTCGCCGCAACCTTGGTAATTGAAGGGGTTACTTTGTTACTTCCGATTATTTCATACAACTTTGCAACCATTACCTAACATAATATTGAATCAACATATAAATGGGACTTTTTAATTTTTTAACTCAGGAGATTGCCATGGATCTCGGCACAGCCAACACCCTCATTATTCATAATGATGAAGTTGCTGTAAATGAGCCTTCAATCGTTGCATTGGACCGCAATAACCCGAAAATTGTTTTGGCGGTTGGCAAAAGAGCATTGATGATGCACGAAAAGACCCATGAAAGCATTCGCACGGTTCGTCCTTTAAAAGATGGTGTAATAGCAGACTTTAACGCAGCGGAACTGATGATAAGGGAAATGATTAAAATGATCTATCCCAAAAAACCCTTGTTTGCACCAAGCTGGAGAATGATGATCTGCATTCCTTCGAGCATTACAGAGGTTGAAAAACGTGCAGTAAGAGACAGCGCCGAACAGGCCGGAGCCAAAGAAGTGTATTTATTGCACGAACCTATGGCCGCCGCCTTAGGTATTGGCATTGATGTGGAAGAGCCCGTTGGTAACATGATTATTGATATAGGCGGCGGTACCACTGGTATTACAGTTATAGCCCTCGCAGGTATTGTTTGCGACCAAAGCATTCGTATTGCAGGCGATGAATTTACTGCCGATATAATGGAAGCGCTTCGCCGTTACCATAGTTTATTAATAGGTGAGCGTACTGCAGAGCAAATTAAAATACAGATCGGGGCTGCAATGAAGGATCTCGAATCACCACCTGATGATATTCCTGTAAATGGCCGCGACCTTGTAACCGGTATTCCAAAACAAATTATGGTTAGCTACCAGGAGGTGGCCGAAGCGTTGGATAAAAGCATTTTTAAAATTGAAGAAGCGATTTTAAAAGCCCTCGAAACTACTCCTCCCGAATTGGCTGCCGATATTTACCGCCGTGGTTTATACCTTACAGGTGGCGGAGCATTATTACGGGGATTAGACAAACGCCTGAGCCAGAAAATAAAATTACCTGTTCATGTGGCTGACGATCCGCTTAAGAGTGTGGTTCGCGGTACAGGCATCGCTCTTAAAAGCTACCAAAGGTTTCCATTCATAATGAGGTAGAAGCCCACCTAAATCCTCCCAAAGGGAGGAGTTAAAACTGTGCAATGTTTGAAGTTGAGTTTATGAGTTCACTGCTTTGTTGCCCGCCCCTTGGGGGAGGTTGGGAGGGGCTTCATAGAGGAGGTGCTTCTTATGCGTAATATTTTCATCTTCATCAGGCGATACTTCAACTTTATTTTCTTTGTGGTGTTGCAGATATTATCGCTTGTATTGCTGGTTAAATTCAACCAGACTCACGAAGCTGCTTATGGGGCAGTAGCTAATGAAGTAACAGGGCGGATAAACGACCGGTACAATAAAGTTCAGTATTACTTTCACTTAAAAGAAACCAACCGCAGGTTACAGGATGAAAATACCCGTTTAAGAAATCTGTTAGGTATAAACTTCGAAAATGCTGATACCGGCAGAATTAAAGTTATAGATAGTCTTGCCAAAGATACATTAGGGCATAGTCGTAAATTTATATGGCTACCGGCAAAAGTGGTAAGCAATACTGTTTCTTCGCAGCTAAACTTTATCACGTTGCACAGAGGCGCTTTGCAAGGCGTTAAAAAAGATATGGCAGTTATAGGCCAGGAAGGAGTAGTGGGAATAGTGATAGATGTTAGCGATAATTATAGCCGGGTGATGAGTGTGCTGAACAGAAACAGCAGAATAAGCTCGATGTTGAAAAATGGAAATGTATCGGGCAGTGTTGAATGGGATGGAAGAGACCCGCGATACCTGACGCTTAAAAATATTCCCAAAAGTATTAAAGTTGCAAAAGGCGATTCTGTTATAACAAGTAATTATTCAGTCAATTTTCCTGCAAACATTATGGTGGGCGCTGTTAACGAGATATCTGCTGACCCCGGCAGTAATTTCTATACGATAAGGCTTAAAACTGCCACTAATTTTTACAGTATCCAATATGTATATGTTGTAGAAAATCTTCAGTGGGAAGAACAACGCAGGCTGGAGGCTGCACCTGTAAAAAACCAATGAGCTATTTAGTTAGAAATACGATCCGTTTTATCATGTTCATTTTAGTGCAGGTATATGTGCTTAACCAGATACCACCTTTGCACCGGTTCATTACGCCTTACCTTTATTTTTTATTTATATTGTGGCTGCCTTTTACCATCTCACGATTTGCCCTTTTGGTGGTAGCATTTTTATTTGGCCTGTCGCTCGATTATTTTATGGGCACTCCCGGTCTTCATGCTGCACCTTGTGTGCTTATTGCTTATTTGCGGCCTTTCTTAATCAATGTTTTAATAGTGCAGGAGGGAACGGAACTTAACTATACCGAACCTTCTATAAAAAGTATGGGTTTTGCTCCCTATGGCTTATATGTTTTCCTGCTAACTTTTATACATCATTTTTATCTCGTATTGATCGAGTGGATAAGCTTTGGCGATTTTTTGTACTTCTTAGGTAAAGTTGCTGCAACCACAGGCATTAGTATGCTGCTTATATTTATTACCGAAATGCTGTTCTTTCGCAAGCAGAAGTTCAGAACAAATACGGCTTGAGTTAAATGCTTTGAAAACACAAAAAAATGAAGGTTACTCCTTCTGCATTTGATTGCAGTTAGCGCAGCGAGACCTGGAACTAAAGATAAATAGAGGTCTTAGACCTCATGCCTTGCTCAAAGGCTTCGCAATAGCATTTCATAAGTTTTTGAATAGTGATATCTTACTCACCTTTTCTATATGTTTTGTAAAAACAGCAGTTCGGAGAACTGCATTTATCTTTGGTTCAAGATGTTCGTAGAACAACTCGAACAACACCTTTCCGAACAACAAGTTTCTTACTGTTATCAAAAAGAATTCATGATTAAGAATTCTTTTAACTAATAATGCTAATTTTAGTAAAATCAATACCGATAGCAATTGGTCAGTTTCATTTTAAATAATAAAGAAGTAATTACAGATATGCCTGCAGGCATGTTGCTGCTCGACTTTGTTCGTTATCATAAAAATTTAACGGGAACAAAGATTGGTTGCCGCGAAGGGGATTGTGGCGCATGTACCGTTTTGATTGGCGAACTGAATAATAAGAAAGTGAGGTACCGTTCTTTCACTTCATGTCTTACGCCAATAGGAAATGCGCATGGTAAGCATGTGGTAACTATAGAAGGCATAAACATGACCGGTCTTAATCTTGTGCAACAAGCCATGCAGGATGCCGGCGCAACACAATGTGGTTTTTGTACACCCGGATTTGTTATGTCGTTGGCAGGTTTTTGCCTGAGCGAAAAAGAGCCAACTCAACAAAATGCAATCGCCTCAATTGATGGGAACATTTGCCGATGCACAGGATATAAATCAATTGAAAGGGCAGCATTGCAGGTTGCAGACTTACTACGGCAAAGACAGCATAGTGATCCACTTACATTTGTTGCAAACAATAATATTCTGCCTTCCTATTTTATTGAAATAAAACAACAATTAACAGCGTTACAATCTAAGTTAAATAAGCAAAGCTCAAATACCCCTCTCCCTTGCAGGGAGAGGCCGGGTGAGGGTTTTGTTGGCGGCGGTACAGATTTATACGTACAGAAGCATGATGAAATGAAATACGCACCCATGCATTTCATGTTTGATAAGCATGAATTAAATGGCGTAACCAAAGAAGGCAACAGGTGTATTATCGGCCCTTCGGCAACAGTTACAGATCTGGTTGAATCAACCGTTTTCCAAAAACACTTCCCTCATTTCAACGCGCAGGTAAAGCTCGTTTCTTCTACACCCATTCGCAACATGGCAACCGTTGCCGGCAATATTGTAAACGCATCTCCTATAGGCGATTTCACCATTTATTTTTTAGCATTGAATACTACACTGGTTATAAGTGATGGAAGTGAAAGAAGAGAGTTGCCCCTTCGTAAATTTTATAAAGGCTATAAAACATTAGATAAGAAACCGGATGAATATATTGAGCAGATATGGTTTGAATTACCAGGCAGCAAAACCCTTTTCAATTTTGAAAAAGTAAGTAAACGAACGCACCTTGACATAGCAAGTGTAAACTCTGCTATAAGTATTACGGCAGATAATAATGACATAACCGATGTTCATATTTCTGCCGGCGGGGTTGGTCCTGTACCTCTGTTTCTCCAGAAGACCTCATCATTTTTACAAGGGAAAATTTTGAGCGAAGATTTAATTAATGAAGCCGTTGAAGTAGCTCAAACCGAAATAAGCCCGATAAGCGATGCAAGGGGAACAGAAGAATACAAGCGATTGTTGTTAGGTCAGTTAATAAAGGCACATTTTATAACGTTGTTTCCAAAATTGAAAGTGGAAAAGATGTTGTATTAATAATACGTACATGAACAATATAGACTCATACACACATACCCGCGGCGAATCAATTTACCTTGATGACATTCCTCTCATCACCGGAACATTGTTTGGTGCTGCGTTTGGCTCACCAATAGCACATGGGATTATTAAAAACCTTGACATTACAGAGGCAGAGCAAATTCCGGGAGTAGTAAGAATTTTCACCTATAAAGATATTACAGGCGAAAACCAGGTTGGCGGCATTGTACCCGATGAGCCGCTACTTGCAGAGCACGAGGTTGACTTTTGCGGAATGCCTGTTGCATTTGTTGTAGCCAAAACAGATGAAGCAGCACGGGCTGCCATTAAAAAAATTAAAGTTGATATAGAACGCTTACCCGTAATTACAGACCCGAGAGAAGCACAGGCAAAAGGCGAATTGATTGTTCCGCCGCGAACATTTAAATTAGGAGATACAGAAACTGCATGGCAACAGTGCGAATACATTTTTGAAGGCATAGCAGAAACAAACGGCCAGGAGCATTTGTATATAGAAACACAAGGCGCCTATGCTATTCCGCAGGAAAACAATGCTATAAAAATTTATTCTTCCACCCAAAGTCCAAGGGCTACACAACAGGCCTCGTGCAGGGTAACGGGATTAGCTATGCATGAAGTGGAAGTGGATGTGATCCGTTTAGGCGGTGGCTTTGGCGGTAAAGAAGATCAGGCAAATGCATGGGCTGCCTTATGTGCTTTAGCAACGCATCATTTAAAAAAGCCGGTTAAATATTCTTTGCATCGGTTAGATGATATGGCAATGACAGGCAAGCGGCATCCTTATTCTTCCAACTTCAAAATAGGGCTTGATAAAGATTTAAAGATAATAGCTTACGAAGTAACTTTTTATCAAAACGCCGGTGCAGCGGCAGATCTTTCTCCGGCTGTGTTAGAGCGAACCTTATTTCATTGCACCAACAGTTATTACATTCCTAATGTAATAGCTACAGCTTATAGTTGCCGGACGCATTTGCCGCCTAATACAGCTTTCAGAGGTTTTGGCGGCCCACAAGGAATGTTTGTGATAGAAGCTGCCATTGCGAAAGCAGCCGATGTTTTAGGAATAGATAAAGCTGTTATTCAAAAACATAACCTTAATAAAACAGGCGATCCATTTCCTTATGGACAGCTTGCAGTAAGTGAAGCGCATGCCTGCTGGAACAAAGCCCTAAGGTTATTTGATATTGAAGCAATAAACAAAAACATTACCCGCTTTAATGCAACAAATAAATTGTATAAAAAAGGCATTTCAGTTATGCCTGTTTGTTTTGGCATTTCGTTTACCAACACTATGATGAACCAGGCAAGAGCTTTGGTTCATGTATATATAGACGGAAGTGTTAGTGTAACAACAGGTGCCGTTGAAATGGGACAGGGTGTTAACACAAAAATGCTGCAGGTGGCAGCGCAGGTTTTTTCAATTGATCCTAAAAGAATAAAACTGCAAACTACCAGCACACATAAAATTGCCAATACGTCTCCCTCGGCAGCAAGCGCTACTGCAGATTTAAATGGCAAAGCTGTATTGATGGCATGTACTGCAATTATTGAACGACTGCGAAATGCAGTGGCTGATGAATTAAATGTTGATGCAAAAGCCGTTTCGATAAAAGATGAAACAGTGTTCGTTAACAATAAAAAGACTGAATGGAACTGGCAAAAGATAATAACACTCGCCTTTACAAAACGTATCTGCCTGTCAGAACATGCACACTATGCAACACCAATAATTAATTACGATAAGACAAAAGAAAAGGGGCATCCTTTTGCTTATCATGTGTATGGCACGGCTATTACCATTGTAACAGTTGATTGCATTCGTGGCACTTACGAATTTGATGCAGTAAAAATTGTTCACGATTTTGGAACAAGCATGAACACCGCCATTGATATGGGCCAGATAGAAGGTGGTCTGGTTCAGGGCATAGGATGGATGACAGTGGAAGAATTGATATATGATAAAGAGGGAAGGTTAAGATCGAATGCTTTGTCAACTTATAAAATTCCCGATATTTATTCGGTGCCTAAACAAATTGATATTCATGCTCTCGAAACTCATAATGATAATCTTGCCATCTTCAAATCAAAAGCAGTGGGCGAGCCGCCCTTGATGTACGGCATTGGTGCATACTTTGCTTTGCGTGATGCAATCAAAGCCTTCAACCCTAATGCAGATATTCCTTATTCAGCACCTATGACGGCTGAAAAAACTTTATTGGCTTTATACCCCCAGTCCCTAAAGGGGAGCAAAAGAGAATATGAAAAAGCAGTTAGCAAAGTTGAAACTTCAGAGCAATCTTTCTAATCCTTCAAATCCCTGTTCTTGAACCATGAAGACACTAAAGAAACAAAGGTTGCACAAAGGATACTTTTCACTGCAATCCTTTCAATCCTTTAAATCCATGTCCGTACCTTTATATAAATAACGGGCAAATGAAAATAGGCGATGTAATTATTTCTGATAAGGAAATCTTAGGTGGCACTCCTGTATTTGCAGGCACAAGAGTGCCGGTTAAAAACTTATTTGACTACCTTGAAGCGGGCGATAGCATTGAAGATTTTTTAAATGATTTTGATTACATACCCCGCGAATATGCAGTAGCTGTGCTTGCATTTTCAGAAAAACTGCTAACGGAACAAAAGCTCTATGAAAATTTTGCCTGACGAACAGTTACCGGTTAAGCTAAAATATCGTTTCGCTCCTTCACTAACAGTTTCAACTGTAAGGGATATGAAATGGCTGGGGATGAAGGACCATGAATTGTTTTTAAAAATCAAAGATGAGAAATTTGATTTATTGATTACGAACGATCAGAACTTGAAATACCAGATCAACAGGAAGCAACTTTACTTTTCATTGTTAGACCTTAATTATCCTTCTAATCGTTATGAAGATTTAATTTTCATTGTTCCGGCGTTAAATAATGTGCTTATCATTTTGTCTCAAAGTATTACTATATCTAAAAATGGTAAGGGTATCGTTTTTACCTTTACCAATCAGCATCTTCAGGAATTTATGCACTTATAGTACATGAAAAAGCAGTTAGCCATCTGGCAGTTGATCTATAAAAGTTTACACAAGCACATATCCGTAATGCTGCTGTATGTTCTTGAAAGCAATGGAAGCAGCCCCGGCAGGCAAGGGTTTTTTATGGCTGTTAATGCTTTGGGAGAAATGCAGGGTTCTATTGGCGGAGGCATGATGGAGCATAAGTTTGTTGAAATGGCTAAAGATAAACTGAGGCATAATCAACAGGAATTTTCAGTACGCAAACAAATACATGATAAGAACGCTGTAAAAGATCAAAGCGGCATGATCTGCTCGGGTGAACAGACTAATTTTTTATATACTGTTACCGAGAGGGATAGTGTGCATATTAAAAACATACTTGAGTGTTTAGAGCATAATAAAACAGGATTACTAAAACTTTCCAATGCGGGTTTATCTTTTGAAGAAAATGATATTCCTTCCGATAATTTTTCTTTCTCATTTCAATCGGATGAGGAATGGTTGTATCGTGAGCGGATAGGATACAAAAATCATCTCTACATTATTGGCGCCGGACATTGTGCTTTGGCACTTAGCAGGATTATGAAGATGATGGATTTTTATATTCGGCTGTACGACGACCGTCCCCGCTTAAATACTTTTCTTGAGAACGATTATGTGCATGAAAAAACCATTGTAAATAACTATACGCAGTTGAAAGATATTATTCCTTCCGGCGATCATAATTATGTTGTTGTAATGACATTTGGTTATAGAACAGACGACATTGTTATAAGAAGCTTATTTAAAAAACAATTCAAATATTTTGGCGTGCTTGGCAGCAGCAAAAAGATGGATAAAATGTTTAACGATTATGATGCCGAAGGCATTGACAAAAACAAGTTTTCAAAAATATATGCGCCCATTGGGCTTCCTATAAAAAGTAAAACCCCTGAGGAAATTGCGGTGAGTATTGCGGCTGAAATTATACAGGTTAAAAATGAAGAGTGTTAGTTACTATTATTTCCAAAGTTTATGCTTCTTCCTGTACTCTTATAATTACTGTTTTATTGCCGGTGTTCTAACTGATAGTTAGAGAGCCGGTTTTTTTATTAACTTCGGAGTAATAAAAATTATTGACGGATGTTATATGGACAAGTAAGTATAGACCCTGAAATTATGAGTGGTGCCCCGGTGTTTGCCGGAACAAGAGTACCAATTCAAAATCTTTTTGATTATTTAGAAGGCGGCGAAGACCTTTCAGAATTTTTAGACGATTTTCCGTCGGTAACAAAAGAAGCAGCATTAGCTGTTTTAGAAATGGCAAAAAAGTCGTTGACAACGGAAAAGATGCTTCATGAAAATTTTGCTTGACGAAAGTTTACCCCGAAAGCTGCGCAATGATTTTGTTGAAGAACATGAAGTTTGGACAGTTAGGGATATGGATTGGTTAGGTAAGAGGAGTGGTGAGTTGCTTAAACTTATGAATGAACAAAACTTTGAGTTGTTTGTAACGGTTGACCGTAATTTGCCTTACCAGCAGAACCTGCAAGGGATAGCATTAACTATTTGTATTCTTCGGGCAAAAGACAACACAAGGGAAACATTAAGACTGCTAATTCCAAATTTATTTAACCGTCTTGCAGAAAGAAACCAACCAAATGTTATTGAAATCTCTTAAACAATTTGAGATAAAACATCCGCAGCACAAAGAAAAATTATACTTAGACTTTTCACCAATGATTAATACGATTCAAAAGCAAACAGGAATGACTTCAACAGCTAATCCTAAACATATCCTCCAATCTGTTTTTGGGTACGATGAGTTCCGGCATAACCAGCAGGAGATTATTGACCATGTGTTGGATAGAAAAGATGCGGTTGTTTTGATGCCCACCGGCGGAGGTAAAAGTTTATGTTACCAGGTTCCGGCTTTGTGTTTGGATGGTGTAACTATTGTTGTTAGTCCGTTGATTGCTTTAATGAAAGACCAGGTAGATGCACTAAAGGTAAACGGTATAAAAGCAGCTTTTTTAAACAGCACACAAAACACGTCGGAACAAGCTTTCATCTATCAGCAATTAAAATCTAACCAGCTTAAGCTCTTATACATTGCTCCCGAAAGATTGTTGGGCAGCGAAACACAATTCATCAAATTCCTTCAGCAAATTAATGTGTCGCTCTTTGCTATTGATGAAGCGCATTGTATATCGCAATGGGGGCACGACTTCAGGCCGGAATATTTGATTTTAGGTCAGTTGAAAGAAGCATTTCCCCGCCTTCCCATCATTGCCTTAACGGCCACTGCCGATGCGCTTACTCAAAAAGATATTATTGATAAGCTTCACTTTACCCAATACAAAGTTTTTGAAAACAGCTTCAACCGCCCAAACATTTATTATTATGTAAAGCCTAAAAAAAATTACTACGGCGAGTTAACGCATTACCTGAAAGAGCATAAAAGCGACAGTGGAATCATTTACTGCCTCAGCAGGGTAAGCACCGAAAAGCTTGCTGAAGATTTAAAGGAAGATGGCATTAATGCAGAAGCATATCATGCCGGCCTTGATAAAAACACAAGGGATGAAAGACAAGATAAATTTTTGAAAGATGATATACAAATTATAGTTGCAACCATTGCCTTTGGTATGGGCATAAATAAAAGCAATGTGCGTTTTGTAATTCATGTTGATTTGCCAAAAAACATTGAAGGCTATTACCAGGAAACAGGCCGCGCAGGAAGAGATGGATTACACAGCGAAGCAATACTTTTTTACAGCCCCGGTGATGTAATGAAACTGAAAAAGTTTGCCGAAGTTGAAGGCAACGAAGCGCAGACGAGAATCATGCTTGCAAAGCTTGATAAGATGACTAAGTTTTGCGAAACAAAAACCTGCAGGCGTAAATACCTCTTAAATTATTTTGGTGAAGATGCTCCCGAGTATTGCGGCAGTTGCGATACATGTTTAAACAAGCGTGAGCTGAAAGAAGCTACGGTTATAGCCCAAAAAATATTAAGCGCTGTTGCCCGGCTGAAAGAAAGTTTTGGAATGCGCTACATGATTGATGTGTTGCGCGGAAGCAATAATGAAAAGATGCGCGAAGAACATAAAACACTTACGGTATATGGCATTGGTAAAGACATGCCGAAAGAAGAATGGATGCACTATACAAAGGAGTTGCTGCACTTTCAATATTTGGAACAATCGGAAGGACAGTATCCCGTACTTAAGTTAACGCAAAAAGGCAGGGATGTTTTGTTTAAAAGAGAACAGGTTTATTTAACAGCTCCTGTGCATATCGAAATACAAAATGAACCTGTTGTTTATCAGCAACATCCCTACGAGAAAGATTTGTTTGAAAAGCTAAAACAATTGCGCAATAAATTAGCGCATAAGGAAAACGTTCCTCCTTATGTAATTTTCAGCGACAGCACTTTGCTTGATCTTGCAACTTATCTTCCCATAGTTAAAAGCGATCTGCCTAAAATTTCAGGCTTTGGTACTTTTAAAACTGAAAAATATGGAGAGCCTTTTTTAGAAGCCATACAGGATTATTGCATACAAAATAAGCTGCAAACCAAAATACATTTAAAGCAACCCAAGCGCGAAAGGAAACAGAAAGTTTCTACACCTGCTGACAGACCTACGGATACCCGAAGAGTTAGTTATACTTTATTTAAACAGGGCAAAACCATTGCAGAAATTGCCGAGGAGAGAAGTCTTTCCATTAATACAATTGAATCTCATTTGAGTTATTATATTGCTTCAGGTGATTTGCTGATTGATGATTTGGTGGATGTTCAAAAGCAAAAAGCCATACAAAAAGCCGCTGAAATTTATGGCACTGCTAACGGACTGAAAATTTTAAAAGATAATTTGCCGGAAGAAATAAGTTATGGAGAGATACGAATGGTGCTGGCAGCAATTGATAAGGAAGAATAACAGCCTTCCCGTCATGCCGAATTTATTTCGGCATCTCCTGGCAAACTTCCTTCTTGCATATAAACCGCTTCAAAAATCATTAACCCGCACACCAGGAGATCCTGAAACAAGTTCAAGATGCGGGTGAAGGAATTATATATTTTTTAAGGGATTGGCAAAAAGAAAATTACAGAAGAAGTAAGAGTAAAATGACCTTGAATGCACTTCTTTAAGAAACCTAATTACTTCTTGAAAATAAGTTGTCGTAATCATCCCACATGCGAGACATGGCTAAGGACAGAAATTTCTGTTAATTTGAATGTTCTCTTTTGCAATTCCTCTATTGTCATTAATTCTTTTTGAGAATGTACTACAGCATGACAATTAGGACATAAAGGAAATAAATCTGTTTCAGGATTAGTTTCACGTTCTCCAGATTTTATAGGATTAATATGATGATATTCAACTATGTTCGGAATTTCTTCGCCATAAATTCCTTTAAAATCTATTTTACAACCTATACATATATCGCCCTTTAATTGTTTTGCAGCCTCTATGGCTTGCCTATTTCTCTCAGCCTTTAAAACCCATTTTTGAACTAAAGTACCTTCAGGGTAAAGTTGTCTTTCTTGTTCATCAATTTCTGTATTCAAAATTTCTTCACCAGGAGATTCGTCCTGTTTAACTAAACCTAAATTTTTTAAAGCAGTTTTTAGGTTTGGTTGCATGTCCCAATACCTATGAGCTATTAAATTTTGTTTTTCGACAACCTGCCTATGAATAAAAAAGAACCAACCTCCTTTTTTTACTCCATCGTTGTAACCACTCAAATCTGGTTCAATATTTAAAAAATTTTGAAATTCTTTTTCCAATGTTTGAGATTCTTCTCTTTGGAGAAACTTTATAACCTAACTTTTTACCAATTTCAAATTGGTCAGAAGCAGGTTCGACATGATAAAGCTTTACAAGAAAATCCTTTTCTTCTTTAGTCAGTGGACCTAATGCTTGTTCATATTGTTGAACTGTAATATTGTTAGCCATATTTCAATTAAATATAAATTTTTATATCTATCAAATCAATGTTGCATGAAGATATGCTAATGCCATGACAGCAACCTCCAAGCGGTTAATAATTGGCGTGCCATGTTGCTGCCGAAGGTGCCAACGTTTGTTAAAGTAAATGTTCGGGTATTGGTATGCTCGGGACTGAGTTTATTACTTCGTACACCCTACTTTTCTAAAAAAATTCACTTCCTCCCAATCCCACAAATCCCAAAAATCCCAGTTCAGATTATTTTGCACCCTGCTGTATCCAACATCCAATCACCTGCCGTTCTTCTTCTGTCATGTTGGTTTTGTTGTTTTGGGGCATCGTCTTTGTTACAACTACACGTTGCAGTATCTTATCTTTTAGTGCGACAATGTTTTGAGGAGTTTCAAACACAACACCATTTGGCGGCGAAGTAAATACATCATCAGTAGGATGAGATGAATGACATTGCATACATCTTTTCTGAACGATTATATTCACCTCGCTAAAGCTCACTTCCTGTTTACAATCAGTATCGGGTTTTTGTGGAGCAGACATATAGGCTGCTGCAAATAATATCAATACCGAAACAGGCAATACCCAAACATTCAATTGACCTTTCTCCCGCAGGTTCAGCCAATGTTTTACGCCTGCAGTTCCCAATGAAATAATGGCAAGAATGAGCCATGGATATTTATAAGAGAAGGTGCTTGGGAAATGGTTGCTTACCATAACAAACAGCACAGGCAATGTAAAATAGTTATTGTGAAGCGAACGCAAACCGGCAAATTTCCCCAGAGCGGGATCAAGCGGTTTGTTTTCTTTCGCGGCTTTCACCATAGCCTTCTGAGAAGGAATAATGATGAAGAAAACATTGCCAACCATCAATGTTCCAATCATAGCGCCAAAATGAATATAAGCGGCACGGCCACTGAACACATGCGTATAAAAATATGCAAAGCCAACAGCTATAATAAACCCAACCAAAGCAAACCACGGACCTTTTTTAACAAGTGAAGTTTTGCATAATAAGTGATATATAATCCAGGCAACTATAAACGAACCGATGCCAATACTAACAGCAGCAACAGGAGTTATATCAAGCACATTCTTATCAATTAAAAAAGCTTGTGCATTGAAATAATAAACAACAAACAACAGGCAAAACCCCGACAGCCATGTAAAGTAAGCTTCGTACTTAAACCAATGCAGGTGTTTAGGAATTGCTTTGGGGGCTACCTTATATTTTTCAAGATAGTAGAAGCCGCCGCCGTGTACAGCCCATAAATTTCCGGCAAGCTCATCGCCTACGTTTTCTGTACGGTTCAAAGCATTTTCAAGAAACACAAAGTAAAAAGAAGCGCCTATCCATGCAATGCCGAAAGTAACATGCATCAGTCTTATCACTATGTTCAGCCATTCCATAAAATGGCCTTCCCACGGGGTGCCCTTAATAAAAAAATAAGTAAGCAGCAGCAGCGCAATTACAGCAACAACAATCAATGCGTAAATATATCCCTGCGATATAGAAATGCGTTCTTGACGAACCTCTTCATTGCTTTCTTCGGGCATTACTTCATCACTGCTTTTTTGCTGTGCAAGGTTTCTAAAATGATAGGTAAGCCTTATCAGCATAAACAGGATGACAACAAGAACAGCATACAATATCAGGTGAAACATACAGGTTTACTTATTTCTAAAAAGCATTTCAATTTTGAAATTTACTTGTTCTATTTTTACTGGTAATACTTTTTTTATTAAATAACTTTTGCTATGTTCGATATAGCTATACGAAGCGCTAATACAGTAACTGAGAAGGGAGTAAGAGAGGCGATCGTTATTATTGAAAACGGGATAATTATTGACATTGCAGAACAATTAACCGGCAGTGACAATCAAAAAATAATTGAAGCAGGCAACAAAGTTTTAATGCCCGGAATAATAGACCCGCATGTACATATTAACGAGCCGGGACGAACAGAATGGGAAGGCTTTGATACCGCAACGAAAGCCGCAATTGCAGGAGGTATAACCACTTTGATTGATATGCCATTGAACTCATCGCCGGTAACTACAACAGTAAAAGCGTTTGAAGAAAAGCTGTCTGCAGCAAAAAATAAAATACATACCAATGTCGGTTTTTGGGGAGGCATTGTACCGGGAAATGAAAATGAAATTGAAGCCCTGATTGCAAAAGGCGTAATTGGTTTTAAAGCCTTTCTTACACATTCGGGCATTGATGATTTTCCAAATGTTAATGAAGAAGATTTGCGTAAAGCTATGCCTATAATTGCAAAACATGGCTTGCCTTTATTGGTTCATTGCGAGTTGGAGACTAAGCATGAACAATTTATACAACCAACATATTCCGATCATACAAGAACCTCGTTAAACGATTTGAAGAATACGGTTAACGCTAACTCATCCTACCAAAATTATTTAAAGTCCCGGCCCAAAGAGTGGGAAGATAATGCCATTGCTTTAATGATAAGATTGTGCGAAGAATATAATTGCCGTACTCATATCGTTCATCTTTCATCGTCAAATTCGATTAAGCAAATAGCTGAAGCAAAGCAAAGAGGTTTGCCAATTACTGTTGAAACTGGTCAACACTATTTATACTTTACTGCAGAAGAAATAAACGACGGACAAACTCAATTTAAGTGCGCACCTCCCATACGTGAAAAAGCGAACAACGACCAGCTTTGGCAAGCTTTAAAAGACGAAGTGATAGATTTTGTTGCTACCGATCATTCACCTGCGCCGCCTTATTTGAAGCAACTGCAAAGCGGGGATTTTATGAAAGCATGGGGCGGCATTGCATCACTTCAGTTTGCATTGCCGGTGTTATGGACGGCGGCTAAAAAAAGAAATTTTACGGTGCCCGATATTGCAAAATGGCTTTGCGAAAAGCCTGCCGAATTAATCGGCAAGCAAAAAAGCAAAGGAAAAATTGCAAGAGGTTATGATGCAGATCTTATTATTTGGGATGCAGATAAAAAATTTATGGTTACAGAAAATATTATTCATCATCGCCATAAAATAACTCCTTATCTCAACCAGGAGTTGTACGGCGTTGTTGAGCAAACATACCTTGCAGGTGAGAAAGTATATGATAATGACAGCTTCAATAAACTAGGTGCAGGTAAAATTATAACGCGCAATTAATGAACAACTACTTGCAAAGAGCAGAAAAAATTTTAGCACGAATAAATGAGCTTGCTGCAATAAGCGAAGATGAAAATTGCATTACCCGAACCTTTGGCACAAAGTCTTGCATAGAAGTTGATGAAAAAGTTTCGGCATGGATGAAAGAAGCCGGGCTTGAAACAAGAATGGATAATATAGGTAATGTAAGAGGGAAATTGTTAAGCAAGTACCCCCAGGCAAAAACATTTGTAATTGCTTCGCACCTTGATACGGTTGTAAATGCAGGAAAATTTGATGGTCCTTTAGGTGTTATAATGGGATTGGATTTGATTGAACAACTTGTTCGCACAAAAACAGAGATGCCTTTTAATATAGAGCTGATAGCCTTCAGCGATGAGGAAGGCGTTCGTTTTCACACCACGTACCTGGGCAGTAAAGTAGTTGCAGGTTGTTTTGATGAAAGTTTGTTAGATAAGAAAGATGAATCGGGCTTTACACTTAAGGAAGCTATTCAATCCATGCAAAAAGACCCTGCCTGCTTATATGATGCAATTTCTTCTGACAACTGGTTAGGCTATTTTGAAATACATATTGAACAGGGACCGGTGTTGTTTGAAAAGAATCTACCCGTTGCAGTGGTTACCGGTATTGCAGGACAAAGACGAATTGAAATAACGTTCAAAGGAATGGCAGGCCACGCAGGAACGGTGCCAATGAATATGCGAAACGATGCTTTGTGTGGCGCCGCAGAGTTTATTTCAGAAACAGAAAAAATTGCTCGTACTAATAAAGATAAGATAGTTGCAACCATTGGTAAGTTAAGCATAACAAATGCCGCAAGCAATGTTATACCCGGCGAGGTAATTTGCAGCCTGGATGTACGAAGCGCTGACGAAGATGAACTATCATCAGCTTACAAAAAAATACAAGGTTGTTGTGAAGCAATTTGCATTAAACGAAATTTAGGTTACGAGTGGAATCTTGTTCAAAGTTCTGAACCCGTTAACTGTAATCAGCAACTTACTGAATTACTCGCTCAATCCATAGCTGAAGCAAATTTGCAGGTGGTTAAATTAGTAAGTGGCGCCGGTCACGATGCAGTTCCCGTTTCTAAGGTGGCGGCTGTATGTATGTTATTTGTTCGATGCTATAAGGGAATTAGCCACAACCCTTTAGAGGATGTAGAAATAAAAGATATTGCATCGGCTATTGAAGTATCAGATAACTTTATTATGAACTTAATTAAAAAGCACAATCAACAGTAATGGAAATATCTGCACTAACAAGGTCGGTAGTAAAAAATAATCATGCAGTAATTAGTCCGGATGGATATATAAACAGCAGCGTGCCCCGCTGGACGAACTGTACCGTAAATGTTATCATTAACGAAGACATGGGCGCAAATCTTTGTCAAACACTCATTACTTTAAAACAAGATGGAAAGCTTGTTGGCGAAACGAAAGCATCGCAAATATTTTTTTATGTAGTACAGGGACAATGTGAGGCAACTGTAAACGGAGAAACAAAAGCATTAAGCAAAGGTCAGTTTGTTTATGTGCCAATAGAGAAAGAATATACATTTGAAAATGCTGCCGAAGGAACGCAGATACTTACTTTCCATAAAGTGTATGAGTTTCTTGAAGGCTATAATATTCCGCCTGTAATTTTTGGTGATGCTGCTGATGTTGAAGGACCTTCTTATCTCGGTGATGCAGCTTTGCGCTTACAGATCTTGTTGCCCGATAATCATTCATTTGACATGGCTGTTAATATTTTTACCTACGATCCTGGTGGCCATTTGCCAATGGTTGAAACACATGTTATGGAGCATGGTCTTATGTATTTGCAGGGGCAGGGCGTGTACATGTTAGATCATCAATGGTATCCGATAAAAAAAGGCGATAGCATTTGGATGGCGCCTTACTGCCAGCAATGGTTTACAGCAATGGGTAAGGAGCCTGCGGTTTATATTTATTATAAGAATGTGAATAGGTTTCCTACAAGTGTTTAAACCCCAAACCCCTAAAGGGGCTTTAAGAGAAAATTTATGATATTAAATAACGAACACGAATGACCATACCACAATTTTATGACTTCCCAACAGAACAAAAAAGAGAACTACTTCAAAAATGTTGTGGCTCAAAAGTATGGATAGATAAAATGCTTGTTGCACCACCTGCCGAAGATTTGGTTGACCTGCTAAAAACAGCAGAAGAACAATGGTATAAATGTTCAGAAAAAGATTGGCTGGAAGCTTTTGAGCATCATCCAAAAATTGGTCATATAAACTCTTTAAAAAAGAAGTATGCAAATACTGTTGGATGGGCTTCAAATGAACAATCAGGAGTGAACGCTGCTTCAGATGAAATATTGCAGGCATTAGTAAAAGGCAATGATGATTACGAGAAAAAATTTGGATATATATTCATTGTTTGTGCAACAGGTAAATCAGCAGGCGAAATGCTTGAAATATTACAAAGCCGTTTAACTAATAATCCTGAAAAAGAAATAAGGATTGCTGCTGAAGAACAAAACAAGATTACCAAACTGAGGTTGCAGAAATTATTTGCATAACACGCTAAAGATTTTATCAACTTAACCAAGAACATTTTTAATATGCCTGTACAATTAATTGCAGATAGTGGCGCAACAAAATGCGAATGGTTGCTGCTTAATAAGGGCAGCAAAAAAACAATTATCACTTCCGGCATCAGTCCGTATTTTTTAAACGGGCAGCAGATAGTTGAATTATTGCAGAAAGACCTTTTGCCTGAATTAAAAAATGTTGAAGCAGGCGAAGTGCATTTTTATGGAACCGGCCTCAGCAATCCTAATAATGCAAAAATTATCGCTAATTCCTTAAAGCAATTATTTAAACATGCAAAGGTTACTGTAAATACTGATATGCTTGCAGCAGCGCGTGCTTTATGCGGCAACGAAAAAGGCATAGCCTGTATTTTAGGAACGGGCTCAAATTCGTGCTATTACAATGGTACCAAGATCGTGAAAAACAGGCCTGGACTTGGTTACATTTTAGGCGATGAAGGCAGCGGCGCTTATTTAGGAAAGAAAGTAATTCAGTATTATTTGTACAACACTTTTGATGAAGATTTAAAAGCTCTTTTCGATGCCAAATATGTAACCACTCCGGCAGAAATTTTAGAGAATGTTTATAAGAAATCGTTGCCTAACAGGTACCTTGCAACATTTGCCATATTTCTTGCCCAAAACCGCGGGCATTATATGATAGAAAATATTATTGAAGATAGCTTCAACGATTTTTTCTTTCATCATTTGTACAAGTTTCGCGAAAGCTGGAGATTGCCCGTTAATTTCATTGGCAGTGTTGCATTTGGCTTTAAAGATGTTTTACAAGACCTTTGTAATTCGTACCAGCTTGAGTTGGGTAAAGTATTGAAAAACCCGATGGCGGGTTTAGCAAAGTTTCATGCCCCCTAAATCCCTGAAGGGGAATTATTGGAGCGAATATAAGGAGTGGAAAATATAAATTGAAAGGAACTTTATTAATAACTTCCTAAATCCCTATAGGGATTTAGGGCAAAAGCCCCTTTAGGGGTTTGGGGCATGAAAGACTTTATACAGATAACAGAGCAACCATCAAAATACCGTCATTTAGAAAAAATGTCGGTTAAGGAAATATTGCTAAGCATAAATAAGGAAGATAAAACTGTTCCCGATGCGGTTGAAAAAGTAATTCCGCAAATTGAATTACTTACCAGTGCCATTGCAGACCGTATGCTTGCCGGCGGCAGACTGTTTTATATTGGTGCAGGAACCAGCGGACGACTGGCAATAGTAGATGCAAGCGAGTGTCCGCCAACTTATGGGGTTTCGTATGGGCTTGTAATTGCTTTAATTGCCGGAGGCGAAAAAGCCATTACCCAGGCGGTTGAATTTGCAGAGGACAGCATGGAAGAAGGTTGGAACGACCTGGAAAAACATTTTGCAAGCAGGAAAGATGTAGTAGTAGGTCTTGCAGCAAGCGGAACAACACCGTATGTAATTGGTGCATTAAGCGAATGCAAAAAAAGAGGAATAGCAACAGGATGTATTGTATGCAACGAAAACAGTCCCGTAGCTGCTGTTTCTGATTTCCCGATAGAGGTGGTGGTAGGCCCCGAGTTTGTTACAGGAAGCACCCGGATGAAAAGCGGCACTGCCCAGAAACTGGTGCTGAATATGATTTCAACTTCAGTAATGATACAATTAGGAAGGGTTGAAGACAACAGGATGGTAAATATGCAACTAAGTAATGCAAAGCTGGTTGACCGGGGAATTAAAATGGTAATGGAGCAACTAAACCTTACCGATTACGAAGCTGCAAAAAAGCTGCTGTCTCAACATGGAAGTGTAAAAAAGGCGATAGATGCAGCACGAATAAAATAAATAGATACAGCCCGTCTAAAAAAAAATGTTAACAGAAATCATTTGTTATAATATATTCTTCATAAATTAGTGGAAATTAAAACCACAACTTATGAAGACCAAACTTTTACCCGCTCTGGCCCTTGCGGCCCTTTTATTTTCTTCAAATACAAACGCACAAAGTAACCGTGCATTTGCAGTAACCAGCGAAACCAAAGGAACATTTAACTGGAATGTTGTAAGGGAAATTGACCTTTCAACAGGCGAAGTTGTAAAGACATATTACGACCAGTCTTTAAACAAAAACTTCGAAATAGAAAACACAAGTGGCTCTAAAATCCTTCCCGCTGCAAACCGTACTTTTAATTACAACCTGATGCCTATGGGACAAGGTGTGGCTGCGGCAGCTTATGATGCTAAACACAACCGCTTGTATTATACCACTATGCGTGGCACCGATTTGCGTTATTTCGATCTCAACAACTCTTCAGGAAAAGTTATTTACAATCAAAACCAGCCCTTGTTTGATGGCAACAGGTACGATGAGGCAAATGTAATTACCCGTATGACTTTTGCTTCGGATGGTAATGGTTATGCTATAACAAACGACGGCAAAAATCTTATTCGTTTTACAACCGATCAAAAGCCTGCCATTACCAATCTTGGCGAGTTGATAGACGGTAAAAAGAATGGCAGTATTGGTGTTCATAATCAATGCAGCAGTTGGGGCGGCGACATGGTAGGCGATGCTTACGGTAACTTATATATGATCACTATGCGCAATCATATATTTAAGATCAATCCTCAAACACGCATTGCTGATTATATAGGACAGGTAAAAGGATTGCCTGCCGAATTTACCAGCAACGGCATGGTTGTAGATGCCGATGGCGAAGTAGTTTTAAGCAGCGCTGCTGTTAGCGATGGTTATTATCGTGTAAACATTTCCACTTTGCAGGCTGTAGCAGTACAAAAGACCAGCGATAAGGTTTACAATAGTTCCGATCTGGCAAACAGCAATTTGCTTTATCAAAGCACCCGCACCGATAACAAATTAATGAGCGAAGTTTTAGGTAATAAGTTTGTAAGCATCTATCCTAATCCTGTAGTAAATAAAATATTTAATGTACAGTTTGACAGAGTTGCTGCAGGCAGGTACAATCTTGTATTAACCGATGCTTCGGGCAGAGATGTTTTGGCAAAAACATTACAAATCAATTCAAAAGGTCAGATGGAAAGAGTATCACTTCCAAAAGCTGCTGCAGGCGGAATGTACTTTATAAAATTAACCGGCGCCGACAGCAAATTGGTTTACAGCGATAAGATTATTGTTGAGTAGAAAAAAATTTTTTATGACAAAAAAGGGCCCTGAAACGGCCCTTTTTTTGTTTTGTTAATTACAGGAGCTTTGCTTGGTCAGTTTAATTAAACAAATCAATATTTGCAAAATGATGGATAGAAACCGGTGCGATATTTATAAGTATTTATTTTGAAAATTGATTTGATAAAGTTAAAAGGAATCGATTGCTATGCACGACATAGAACCATTTTTTAACTGGAGGCACATGTACACAGCCGAAGAAGATCAAAAGTCTCCTTTTTTCGGCCGGGTGTATAATGAATTCGAGTTCACACAAACCGTTTACAATTATTATATCCATCCTCAATGGGATGAATTTGGAAGCCGCACTTTATACCTTAAAATTTTATATGCCGACTACAGCGAGAACTTTGCAATAATAGAATTGATAGGAGAATGGAACGATGCTATTGAAAACGATATAATGACATTGAAACGCGACGTGATTGATGAAATGTTTGCCGAGCATATTACCAAGTTTATTTTGATAACAGAGAACGTGCTCAACTTTCATAGCGGCGATAAAGACTACTACGAAGAATGGTTTGAAGAAGTAACAGACGAAGGCGGTTGGATAGTTGCGCTGAACATGCCCCAACAAACGCAATACGATTTCAGAAAGAAGAAGCTCAATTATTTTATAGAGCTGATGAACATACCCAACTGGCGCATATTTAAGCCCCAGCATTTGTTCGATAAGATTGATGAAGATTTAAGCAAGAGGCTGGAATACCTTAAACCGTAAACACTATTTCTTACCTTCCAAAGGCTTGCGAATGTAATTAACCAGGTCGAGGTTTAAACGCCTTACTTCTGCCAATACCAGTTCTGCTATTTTTCGTGCACCAAATTCATTAAAATGGGTATTATCTTTTATACCAGCAGGATAATTTGGATGCTCACCAGGCTCTAACTGGTTAAATAAAAGCTTGGCATCATCGGGGCCAAATTGTTGCAGCAGTTCGCGGCTTTTTGTATCAAGATCAATTAAAGGCGTTTTATATTGTTTACTCACTTCAGTCATCGCTTTAGAATACTCCACATGAGTCTCCATCATCTTACCATCTTTATCAAACCGCATACGTGTAACCGGTGTAATTAAAACAGGAATTGCTTTTTTACTTCTTGCTTCTGTAATAAATTTGATAAGATTTTTTTTGTAGTCTTCAACAGGTGTATAACGATCGGCATATTGTGGTTCTTTTGCTTCGTCGTTATGCCCGAACTGGATAAAAACATAATCGCCCGGGTGCAAGCTATCTGCTATAGGCTTCCAACGATTTTCGCTTATAAAGGTTCTTGTGCTTCGGCCGCCTTTTGCCCTGTTATCAATGGTTACAGCAGAGTCAAAAAAAGTGGCAAAAGGCATTCCCCATCCGGTTACCGGAAATTGTTTGGGCTCGTAAGTACACATGGTGGAGTCGCCGATAAGATAAACTTTTACACGTTTCTTGTTTGGCATTAACACAAACGACATCAGCATAAAAGACAAAGCAATAATTAATTTTTGACGCATCATAGTACGAGTTGTAGTTGATGGTTATTTTTTTGCAGTGTAAGGCGGGTGAACGTGATTAGCCAGATCGAAGCGCAGGGTTTTAATTTCTGCCAGCACCAACTGTGCCATTTTTCGTGCACCCAGTTCGCTAAAATGGGTATCATCCTGTTTGCCCCCGGGATAATTGGGATGTTCTCCGGGAGTGAGATAATTGAATAACAGTTTTGAAGTTTCAGGACCAAACTGCTGTAGCAATGCCTGGCTTTTTGTATCGAGATCAATTAAAAAAACATTTTGTTCTTTAGCTACCGAACGTACAATTGCCGAATATACTTCGTGTGTTCCCACAATTTTTCCTGTACTGTCAAACTTGCGACGCGCAACGGGGGTTATTAAAACCGGGAGCGCTTTTTTGGTTCGTGTATCGCTGACGTATCTTTTAAGGTTTGTTCTAAACTCATCCTCTGTTGTATAAGTTGCTTTGGTTTTTACTTCATCATTATGTCCAAACTGAATAAAGACGTAATCACCTTGCTGCAGATCGTTCATAACAAGCTGCCACCGGTTTTCAGCAATAAATGATTTTGTGCTGCGACCGTTCATGGCGCGGTTATCTACTTCAACTGTTGAATCAAAAAAATAAGTAAAAGGCATTCCCCACCCCGTTTCGGGATATGCTCTAATTTCCTTTTTGGCGATAGTTGAATCGCCTACTAGATATACTTTATGTTTTCGTGCAACGGGCAGAAAAGACATTGCGGCAAGGAAGAAGAGTAGAGCTGTTTTTTTCATAAGTTTCTGTATCTATAAAAGTGTTTGCATGTGATGACAATAGAATTATCGTGACCTGTTAAAGATATAGAGCTTAATTGAAAACGATAGGCAACTGCGTTTCGTTTAAGACAATAATGCAAACAAACAGTTGATGTATGTACTAATTCTTCATTGTTTAAGTTGTCCGATTTTGATGAGCGTTTCAGTTAATTCGTCCGGTTTGTTTGTTCCGATCAGCAGTTTTTTATTATCGAAAAATTCGAGTTGTAAGCCTTTGTCGCCTGATACATTAAACGCTTTTCCGTTTCCAAAAAGACCAAGTCGCAACCCCCAACCGCCGTATTCTGCAATTGCATTGTATTTTCTAACGAATGATTTAGAAATTTTGTCCCATGTGTAATGTCGGAACGATAAATGAAAAGGGAAGAATTTTACATAAATACCGTCCTTTTTTACTTGCGTTTCAAGACGGAAGCTGATAAATAAGATAGTCAGCAAAACTGTAAGTCCCGTGGTTAAAAGAAGCCCGTTGTTGCTTATTGGTTTGTCCCCAAATTGTTGTCCGCCTATAACTTGTTTAAAAACTCCAAAAAGAAATAATCCATCAATTCCTAACAAGATTAGCCAAAGCCACCATTGTTCAAATTTTTGTCTTTCTATAAATAAAATATCCTTGTCCATAATTGAATTTGTTTTTTTTTGTTATTTTAGTTTAGCATCCAATCGTCATTTCATTGCCGCGGCGTCTAAAGTTTACGAAAGCTTAATTACCAAATTTAATGATTACTTCGATTGCTTTTTATGCAATCGTTGCCGGTTATGCTGGCTGCTTTTTATCGGGGTTTTATGTATAAAGCTATTTTAACTAACATTGCACCACATACTCTGCTAATTTTAAATAATGTATCCAAATTTATACTACGCCTTCAAAGACCTTTTTGGAGTTGAATGGACAGGATTAAAGCTCATAAATTCATTTGGCTTTTTTGTAGCGCTCGCATTTTTATCCGCCGCATATATATTAACGCTGGAGCTGAAACGAAAAAGCAAACAAGGCTTACTTACTTATAAAGAAGAAAAAATTGTGGTAGGCAAACCGGCAACTGCAGGTGAGTTAATTCTAAATTTCGTTCTTGGTTTTTTGATGGGCTATAAGCTGATTGGAGCCTTTATTGATCGCAATGCTTTAACCGATACACAATCTTATATTTTATCTGCACAAGGTAGCTGGCCTGCGGGAATAATCTTAGGATTATTGTTTGCAGGTTTAAAATGGCAGGAAAAAAACCGGGTAAAGCTGGCAAAACCCGAAGAACGAACTGTTAGAATTTGGCCTGCAGACAGGGTTGGAGATATGGTTATTTATGCAGCGGTTTTCGGTTTTTTAGGGGCTAAGATCTTTCACAACCTCGAGAACATTGATGATCTGATGAAAGATCCTATCGGATCGCTGCTTTCTTTTAGCGGCCTTACTTTTTACGGAGGTTTAATTTGTGCAACCATTGCACTATGGCAATATTGCAGGCGCAATAATATGAAGCCCATACATGTAGCTGATGCAATAGCGCCAGCCATGATACTTGCTTATGGCGTGGGACGAATAGGTTGCCAGGTTGCTGGTGATGGTGATTGGGGAATTGAAAACACTGCACCTAATCCTTTTTCGTGGTTGCCAAATTGGGCTTGGGCTTATAATTATCCCCATAATGTTATTGGCGAAGGTATTCCCATTCCCGGTTGCGTTGGCCAATATTGCCATGTGCTTCCGCAGGCTGTTTATCCCACACCACTTTATGAAATTATTGCTGCATTATTAATATTTGCTTTTTTATGGAGCATCAGGAAAAGGATTTCAACTCCGGGCGTTATGACTGCTATCTATCTCATCCTCAATGGCATCGAACGCTTTCTTATTGAAACCATCCGTGTAAACACCCGTTATAATATTTTTGGTATCCGCCCCACACAAGCTGAATTAATAGCGGGAGCTATGGTCATCAGCGGAATTATTATGCTGGTTGTATTGAAGCGCAAACGACCGGTAATTTCTGATAATAAGATTTAAAGAGATCGCTATTCGTTGTCGATTTCTTTCCTGCACATGCTCTCACAGATGACACAGAAAAGCACAGATGAGTTTTTATCTGCGTTCATCTGTATCTGCGTGCATCTGTTTAATCTGTGAGAAATAATTTGCTGAATTCGTCAGTCGCCCAAGGATTGCGCCCTTTTTCCCTAAAGTTTAGTGCTTACCATTCATCCTTTAATATTGCCGCTCCAGTTAAAACATTGTACTATGTTTTGCATAGTAGTTAGTTTTGTGATGTAATAAACAACAGCCAGTACTAAAATAATTAAAATGAAAAAAATATTATCCTTACTAACTGCTTTCGCAATTACAAGTTTCTCTTATGCCCAGGTAACGGAAAATAAAGTTGACGGCTCTGTTTCTGCCTTAGAAAAACCTGTGGATGCAGCTACTGTCAGCCTGCTTAAAGCAGGCGACAGCACACTGGTAAAAATGGCTGTATCAGATAAAGCAGGAAAATTTGAAGTAACAAAACTTGCCGACGGCAAATATTTTGTAACTGTTTCGGCAGTTGGCTTCACCAGGTATCATTCTGAAGCTTTTGAATTAAGTTCTTCCAGGCCTTCTTATACCTTAAAAGAAGTTACACTTTCTGCCGTTCCAAAATCTTTAAAAGAAGTTACGGTAACTTCAAAAAAACCATTAATTGAGCAAAGGCCCGGAATGACTATACTGAATATAGATGCTTCCCCAACAAATACCGGCACCAATGCTTTGGAATTACTTGAAAAATCTCCCGGTGTTTCTGTTGATAATGATGGCAATATCAGTCTTAAAGGAAAGCAGGGTGTATTGGTTCTTTTAGATGGCAAACCCACTTACATGAGCCCAACAGATTTGGCGGCCTTTTTAAAGAATATGCAAAGCAGCAATATTGACCAGATCGAGATAATGACAAACCCGCCTGCAAAATATGATGCCACCGGAAATTCGGGGATTATTAATATAAAAACAAAAAAGGGAAATATAAAAGGCATGAATGGTACAGCTAATGTTGGTTATACACAAGGTTACTATAGCCGGTTTAATGGCGGTGCAAACCTTAATTACCGCAACAATAAGCTCAACTTGTTTGGTGGTTTTAACGGAGGCACTTACGAAGGTTACAACAAACTAATTATAGATCGTAAGTTTTACGAGAGTGATAAAAAAACAATAGCCGGTTCTGGCGACCAGGTTTCTAATACGCATTTTAAAGGAAATTATCAAAGCGCTAAAGCGGGTTTAGATTATTATTTTTCTAAAAAGGATGTAGCCGGGTTTGTAGTAAACGGAAACTTTGGTGTTAATAAGCAGGATCCTTACAGCAATTCTAATGTAAGAGATGGAGTTGCAAACATTCTTTACAAACTTCAATCGCATGCATCCAACTCATCGTTATATACAAATGTATCTGCAAATGCAAATTACAAGCACACCTTCGATTCAACAGGTCGTGAAATAAGTGCTGATGTGGATTATGCTTACTATAACAACAGGAACGATAATAACCTGAACACGCAAAGCTTTGATGCTTACAATATTAAAAACGGCAGTCCTGTTGATTTAGCAGGACACATTCCCTCGAACATAAATATTTACAGCGCTAAACTCGATTATGTTCATCCTTTTAAAAGCGGGTTGAAGTTAGAAAGTGGTCTTAAAACAAGTTTTGTACATACCAACAACCAGGTTGAATATTTACGCAACAGCGGCAACGGATGGAGTTTAGACAACAGAAGCAATCATTTTGTATATGATGAAAATATTAATGCTGCATACACTATTGTTTCTAAGAAAATGAAGAAATGGGACTTAACAGCAGGATTGCGAATAGAAAATACTATGGCTAAAGGACATCAGGTTAAAAACGACTCTTCATTTAACCGCAACTACACTAATCTTTTTCCAAATGCAGGTATTGGTTTTAGCGTAAACAACAAAAACCAGTTAAACCTAAGCTATAGCCGCAGGGTTAGCCGGCCTAACTATGAAGACCTTAATCCGTTCGTTTATTTTATTGATTCTCTTACTTATTCGCAAGGTAATCCCTACCTGCAGCCACAGTTCACTCAGAACATCGAACTAAGTCATACTTACAATAAGTTTTTAACAACAACCATCAATTATACTCAAACCAACGACATTATAACTGAATTATTGAAACAGAATACCGAGAGAAAAACAACGTACCAAACAAGAGAAAATTTAAGCAGCATGAAGCAGTTTGGTTTAGCAGTTACTGCTAACATACCTGTAAAAAAATGGTGGAATGTAAACCTGTATGCAAATGCATTTAATAATCACTATAAAGGTGTTTATCAAAAAGATCCCATTGATATAAATGTCTCCAGTTTTACTACTAATATGACCAATAGTTTTACTATAGGCAAAGGATGGAGTGCAGAAGTAAGCGGCTGGTATCGCAGCAAAGGAGCCGAAGGTCTTTTTATAATTAATGGAATGGGCGCTGTAAACTCAGCTATATCAAAGCAGGTATTTAAGAAAAAAGGAACGTTGAAAATGGGTGTAAGAGATATTTTTTACACTCAGCAATTTAGCGGTTATGTAAAGTACAGCGACGTAGATGTAATAGTAGCCGGCAAAAGAGATAGCCGGCAGTTCAATCTTAGTTTCACTTATCGTTTTGGTAAAACAAATATTCCTTCAGAACGCAGAAAAACAGGCGGCGTAAACGATGAGCAAAGCCGTGTAAAAAGCGGAGGCAATTGATAAATCAAAATGCAAAATTAAAAAGTTAGGACTCGTATGTTTTTTCATTTTGCATTTTGCATTTTTCTTTTTGCATTTTGACTTCCCTTCTTTTCCATTTATAAACGAAATAATTCCATTTATCCATATTTATCTAACAAAATTTCAATCACCTTGTCATCTTAGCGCTTGCAAAGAAAAACGACAACCAATCAAATGTTATGAGAAATTTTATCACCATTATTGCGCTCTTCGTTTTAACTACCCTTAGTTCTTTTGTTTATGCACAAAACAAAATAGGTAAAGTAACCGGAACAGCTAAATCTGTAGATGGTAAGCTCCTTGATGGCGCAACAATAGGTTTATTAAGAGTAAAAGATAATTTGCTTGCCAAATCTGCAATATCTGATAAAGCCGGAGAATTTGAGATAGACAAGATTGCTGATGGTGAATATGTAGTTAGCATTACAGCAGTTGGATATACAAAACAAATAAGCCAGCCATTTGCAATAAATGAAACCAACAGCTTTGTACAATTAGGTGTTTTACAATTAAAAAATGCAGATAAAGATTTGGGCAATGTTAAGGTAACTGCAACCCGTCCGCTAATTGAAAACAAGATTGATAAAACTGTAGTGAATGTTGATGCGGCTGTTACAAACACCGGAAGCACCGCTTTGGAAGTGTTAGAAAAATCACCCGGTATAAGTGTTGACAGGGATGGAAATATTAGCCTGAAAGGTAAGCAAGGGGTAATAATATTGATGGACGGCAAGCCCACTTATTTAAGCGGCGCCGATCTTGCTAACCTGCTTCGTAATATGCCTGCCGGGCAGTTAGACCAGATTGAGATCATGTCTCAACCATCGGCAAAGTTTGATGCTTCAGGCAACTCAGGGGTAATTAATATAAAAACCAAACGCAAAACTTTATCAGGCTTTAATGGAAGTGTGTCGGCAGGCTATACACAAGGCGTTTATCCAAGATCAAATAACAGTTTTTTAATTAACTCACGAAAAGGTAAACTAAACCTGTTTGCTAACTATGGTTATTCTTATTTCAAAGGATTTAATGAAATAAGTATTGTAAGAAAAATAAGAGACCGCAACACCAAAGTTTTAACTGATGAAATTGATCAAACAAGTTATCTGACTTTCACCGGTCAGCCACATAGTCTTAAATTAGGGGCAGACTTATTTGCTACCAAAAAGACAACGCTGGGCGTTGTTTTAAACGGTTTTTATAACCACCGTAAAGGAGACGGCAGCAGCCTTGCAACTATTTACGATGGTTTAGGAAAAGTAACTTATTACAACCAGGCTATATCTTCGAACGACGACCCCTGGAAAAACTACAGCGTTAACTTCAACTTCAGGCATGTATTCGATAGCACAGGAAAAGAATTAACCGCCGATTTTGATAATGTACGTTACCTAACCAAAAGCCGTCAAAATGTAGATAACGACTCGCTCAATGCATTTGGAGTTAGCGGAAAAAATCCTTATTTATTAAGAGGATATTTACCTTCTGATATAAAAATATCCACAGCTAAAATTGATTTTGCCCAGCCTCTAAAAGGCCAGGCACGTTTTGAAGCAGGGGTAAAAACAAGCTTTGTAAAAACTGATAACGATGCCCGTTATACATCACTTGATAATGCTTCTGATTTATGGGTAATTGATGGACGCAGCAATCACTTTTTGTACGATGAAAACATTAATGCTGCTTATGCAAACTTTAATAAACAAATGAAAAAGTGGGGCGTTCAGTTAGGACTAAGAATAGAGAATACAAATGCAAAAGGCAAACAATTAAAGAACGGGCAAACCTTCAACAGAAACTATACACAGTTATTCCCTACATCTTACATCAGTTACAAACTAAATGACAAAAACAATTTTGGTTTAAGCTATGGCCGCCGGATAGAAAGGCCCAATTACAAGGATATGAATCCTTTCCAGTATTTCCTCGACAGGTTTACTTACCAAGAAGGTAATCCGTACTTAACTCCTCAGTTCAGTCATAATATAGAGGTAAGTCATAATTACAAAGGGCAGCTTAATACTTCAGCCAACTATACAAAAACAACAGATATTATAAACGATGTATTAATTCAAAACGATACAACGAAAGTTACCTTTCAAACAAAGCGGAACATTGCCACACGCCGTAATATCGGTTTATCTGTAAGCTATAATAAGCCATTAACTAAATATTGGACGGTCAGCTTATTTGGAAACGCATTCAACAATTATTTTGAAGGTTACATCAACAATGCCTACTTAAGTACCGATTACACCGGCTTTATGTTAAATATGAGCAACCAGTTCAAATTCAACAAAGGCTGGAGTGCGGAGCTAAGCGGTTTCTACCGTTCAAAAACTTTGGAAACAGGGCTGATAGTTTCTGAACCAATGGGAATGTTTTCAGTAGGAGCAGGAAAGCAGATACTTAAAAATAAAGGAACTATCCGGATGAATATCAGGGATCCCTTTTGGACGCTCAAATTCAGGGGATATACAAAGTTCGATAACATTGATGCAGTAATCAGAAGTAAGTGGGACAATCGTAATGTTACCCTCAACTTCACCTACCGCTTTGGCAAAAATCAAAACAATATTCCGCAACGTAAAAGAACCAGCGCCTCGCAGGAGGAACAGAACAGGGTAGGAAACAACAATCAATAACAAGAGTTTTCTCATGTGCATTATAAGGATACGGCCCCGGTTTCTACTGCGGCTTCTTGTATCGCAGATTTCATGGATTTTATTTATGATTTCGCGGATAAGGATTACATACTCAACAATTGTTCAGGATTTTTTATAATCAGCAATAACACTTTGATAAGGTCAATAGGTTAATATGCATTAGGGAATTAAGTAGTTATTATATATCATGCAAGTTTAAGAAGCAAGTAACCCATAAATGTTGCGAAAACTCCAAGTACAACACTTGCAGCAATGTAAGCGACAGCATACCAAAGTTGTCCGTTACGAAGAAGTCCGAATGTTTCATTAGAGAAAGCGGAAAAAGTTGTGAAGCCACCGCAAATTCCGGTGGCAAGAAATAGTCGCAGTTCCAATGTCATGTTTGTACGTTCACTCATTGCGAACACAAGTCCGATTGCAAAACAGCCGATAATATTTACTCCCAAAGTTCCAAAAGGAAAAGGTAAAAAAAATTTTGACTGGATGAATTGAGAAAGCAGGTAACGACAAATTCCGCCGATAAAACTTCCTGTGCCTATAAGCAATAAAATTCTCATTTCTTCCAGTGCGTTTTAAGCCTGTAATATCGCAAAGAGTTTGGAGATGTTATGAACAAGTATATTTATGGTTTAATATTAATTATTAAACTTAATATATGTGGGTAGTATATGCTTTGCTCTCGGCGGTGTTTGCTTCGCTTACGGCCATCTGTGCAAAGATTGGAATAAAAGGAGTTGATACCGATCTTGCTACAGCTATCAGAACAGTTGTAATTGTAATTCTTGCATGGAGCATTGCTTTCTTTCGCGGAGGCACTTCAACCATTTATACCTTATCGAAGCAAAATTTATTGTTCCTTGTATTATCGGGTATTGCAACGGGGCTTTCGTGGATATTTTATTTTAAAGCATTGCAATTAGGAAATGTTTCGCAGGTAGCTCCTATTGATAAGCTAAGTGTTGCGCTTACCATTGTGCTTGCTTTTTTATTTCTAAAAGAGCCGATAACGATGAAAGAAATTTTAGGTGCCGGATTGATTATAGCTGGAACGCTGGTATTGATTATAAAATAGTGATACCTGCGGCTAAGAGGTATCTTTAGAGTTGTTAATGCAAGCATCACCTGCTTTGCAACAAACAAACCTTCCCGTCCATTGTTGATGCAATAACTTGTTTACTGCTTATTACGTTAACTGTGTTCACCATCGAGTTATCTATTTTGTATGCCCAGTTTATTTTTTGTGTTGCGGGATCAATTGTATAAACCACACCATTGCGTGTACCAAAAAATACTCCCCTACCCTTTTCAATTAGCATTGACGGAGCATGTTCATAACCATAACCAATATTCATCTTCCAGGCGGCAAGAGGTTTTTCTTTATTAGTTACAAAGGCTACAACCGTATCGTTCATTGTTTTGCCGTAAACATATTTTCCATCTTCCGATATGCCGATTGATTCGCGAACTGTAGCTTCGTTAGTTCGCCAGAGCGCTTTACCTGTTTCAATATCAATGGCAGTTAAAAACCTGTCAGGTGCAGCAATATAAACAACCCCATCTTTTACAACTGGTATGCATGCGGCAGGCGAATAATTGAGAACAGTTGATCCGTTGTTCCATTTCCATAATAAATTTCCGTTGGTCTTATTGAGTGCATAAAGGTTGCGATCCCATGCGCCAAAAATAATTACATCATTATAAACAACAGGCTGGCTTACAACAGGGCCGGTAAGCTGATTAAAAGTCCAAAGTTGCTTGCCGGTCATTAAATCAATCGCCCTGAAATTAGAATCGCTGCCACCGATATAAACAACATTCTTTTCAATAAGCGGCGAGCCTAACACTGAAGCATTGGTAGTGTACTTCCATTGCAGCTTGCCGCTTGAGTTTAAGCAATACACATTACCATCAGCCGAACCCAAAACGATCCTGTTGCTACTAAAAGAGGGTGAAGAAAATATCGGCCCATTTGTTTGAAATGTCCATGCCTTTTCACCATTACCTTTTTTTAGCGCCTGTATCGTTCCTGCCTGGTTACCGAAAACAATATAATCACCGGTAACTGCCGGAGTAGATATAACATTAGCGTCTGACTGGAATGTCCATTTAGGTTGAACGGTATTGTATTTTTTATTGATGGAAAAATCGGGCCGCGGATATGACTTTGAAAGGTCGTAATCCTGTTTCTTTAGCTGTACAGTTTTCCATATTTTTTCTTCTTTGGTTAAAGGATTTCTTTCAGTGAATATGAATGAGTCCAAACGCACAGCTACTAAATTATAACCGCCTGCTGCAGCTTTGGCTCTAAGGTTTGAGCGACCCATTACTGCAGGAATATCCTCTGCATTAACGGTACGGTTGGCATGACCATGACCACATAAGGCCAGCAGAGTATTTTTAGTTTTTAAAAGATCAATTACTTCGTACCAGTTATCTAAAGTCGGTTCTAAAGGATAATGATTCAAAAAGATTAAAGGTTCATTCTTATCAAGCCTGGATAGTTTTTCTTTCATCCAGTTCATCGCATCACGCGGTACATGACCGTCACTCATTCTAACATAAGGACCCGATGCACAACCAATAAAATGAATACCATTATGAGTAAAGTAAAACTTATCGCTACCAAAAACCTTTGTAAAACTCAGGCCGCCACTTTCGCTCCAACCCGTATCATGATTACCGGGAATGACGTACCAGGTAATTTTTAAACTATCCAATAATTTCTTTGCTAACTGCAATTGTGTATTGGTGCCAAGCTCGGTTATGTCGCCGGTTATAACAACAAAAGCAACATCTTTCATTTGGTTAATGTCGCTTACGGTTCGTCTCAAATCATCTTCGGCCGCGCCATCAGGCGAACCAATATGAGTGTCGGAAATAAAAGCAAAACGGAAAGGTTTTATCTGTGCCGAAACCGAAATGCAAAGGAGAAAAAAACAAATAGTTATTAAGCGTTTCATACACGAAAATTACGGAAGCAATTTTATAAATGAAACTTTACGAAAATATCATTTAAAGAATTACTGCCTTTAAGATACATGATTTTAAAGCTAAGATACCCAACGCTTAGACGAACTCTTCACCTTATTTATATGTCAACTTAAAATGGCCTGATAAATTATTAATTCAATTGTTACTAATAATAACTAACTTAAGAGGATGAAAGAGTATTTTATAATAGACATTAAAGGGCATAAATTTGAATTTAGCAGAATTACTTATTCTTCATTTGACATCTGGTATCATATAGTGGCAGCGCTTAACAAAGGGGAAGTTTTGTACCGGATGAATGAAGTTAGTGAGGGTAACTGGAAAATTAAAACGCCAAGAATGTCTTTAGAAATATGTGGATATGAATTAGATTGCTGTGAAGCAATAAGAAAAAATGAAAGTTTTAATTAAGATACAACTGTAATCTCCTTGCTTTTTTTGCTACTAACTTAATTGGAGACTTAAACTGTGTCGAAGAATCACTAAAAATGTTTAAGCGCTTTTAAATACTTACCTATATCTTTTAAATCCTCCTTTGCAATCTCCTGATGATTAAATGATGGCATAACACCAAGGCCAATCCTTACCTGCATTTTTTTTACAAACCCCGGTGCAGGATTTGCGTTTAGCGCCGGGCCTAATCCGCCTTCACCGCCCGGGTGGCATTTCTGGCAATGCTTCATGTATAATTCCTGCCCATGTTGTATCTGCATATTCTTTACAGTAAAAGTTTTTCCAACAATAGGCTCGCTTTTACGAAGTGCGCAACTATACATTACACAACTTACAACGATAGAGAGAATTATAATTACAGTTTTGTTTATTTTCATTTGTAGTAATTTTTGAAACAGGTTTTATAGCACCCCAAATTTTTACATAAAAGCAAGAGTTTATATCTTGGTTTCATAATCCCTCTTTTGTTATTTTCCAAACCACACCTGTTTTCATTTGTGGCTGCGGGCCTTTTTTTGTAAGCTTCATTATCCCAAAGTCTGCAACGTATAAAGCCTTTCCTGAAGGATCAAATTTTACCGATACCGGTCTTTCCAAACCTCCGTTTTTAAACCTTGATGCCGGACCGTTCTTACGCCCTTTGTTTACGGCAAAATCCTGTATTACCCCGTTGGTTATATTTACCCTAACCACCTTAAAGCCAACCGGAGCTAAAACTTTTCCTGCCTTGGGAGCCATATCTCCAAACTGTGCAACAAAGGCTTCGCCGGCATAACCGAAAGCTGCATTATTACAAAAGTCAATACCGTTAGAAGATGAATGAACGCCAAAAATAGCTGTTGGCTTCGGTGGTTTATTTGGTTCTATCTGCACAATTGCTTTTACAGGTTCTTTACCGGGAACTTTAAACTCTTCATCATCAATTATGGATTTGCCTGCTGAGTAGTCGGGCCAGCCATACCATAAGCCAGGCCTCACTTCCCAAAGAACATCGCCTGCACCCCAAACGGGGCGGCTGCCCCTGTCGTCGTAGCCGTTTTCAGTAATGTATAAACGGCCTTCTGCATTAAGAGCAAGGCCAAAAGGATTGCGAAAACCCCAAGCAACCAGTTCGGGTTTGCCACCATCAATTGGTATTCTAAGAATGGAGCCTGTGCAAGGGATGCTGCCTTTTTTAATTTCCCCTGGAATAGTACTTTGGTTAAAAGGCGAATACGCACCTGTTGTTGCTTTGCTTTTAGAACCATCAGCTAACACATTATCCGATTGATAGTTTACACCGTTTAATACGAGGTCAGCGCAAGGTATATCGTGAAAATCTTTCTTTCGCATTAGCCATCCAAACTCTTTATTGTCGGGACCAACTACCGCTGAATTAGTCGCCGTTCCCAGGCCAAAATAAATGTAATCATCTTTTATAACAGGTCCGTTAGTGTGATGATCTCCAACCGTTGGAAGGTTTGCAATCAATTCTTTTATGCTGCCATCCATGTTTATTCTTAAAATTTTCCCACCTTCCCTTTCTCCGCCTTCTGCAACATAAAATGCTCCTTTATAAAAAGTAATTCCCGTCCAAGGGCCGTTGTTTGCTCCTTTGGCAATTTGTGTTGTTATGCCATCAGGTTCAATTCTTAAAAGCTTTGGTTCACCAAAAACTTCTCCATAAGAGTAGCCCGTTTCAATAACATAAGCTCGTCCCTGGTCGTCAAATGCTACTGCACTTGGGAAGGTTAAACCGCTTGCAACGGCTTCTATTTTATATCCCGGTGGTAATGCAATATTTGCGGTATTAATTTTTCGTGCAGGTATAGAAGAGATTTGTCCGCCACCATGCGATGCACGCATTTTATAACAAGAGGAGATAACAACTAAAAATGGACATATAAAAAACAGGCTGAACCACTTTTTCATAAGAAGTTTTATATACTTTGTACAAACGTATGCCTTTTCAATTTGTTTTAATATGCGAAAGAAAACTGCAGGAAAATTTCCCGCAGTTTTTGAAATGATTATAGCAGGGTAAGCTTTTCTACAAGAGCAGGTGGATTCTATTTTTGTCATTTATACAACTTCTCCTACAAACTGGGGCTTCTGTAAAGATAACCCACATACATCATTCAACTTATCAATTAAATAAACTGAAAGCTCAGGTGAGTATGCTTCATCGTGCATGTGCATAAAAAAATATAATTCCTTTAAACCGTTATCGAGCCAGTACTTAATGCGGTTAACCCAATCATTTATTCTTATAAAGTCAGTAGGATCGAGGCTGTTACCTACAAAACGAATAAATGCTTTGGGAATAGTAAGATACATGTGCACACAATCCCTGCGACCTGCGGCGTCAGTAATAACATAACCGATATTAATTTTAGCAAGCGTTGAAATCAACTCTTCACTTTCTTTTTTATTGGCAAACCATTCAGGATTTCTTACTTCAACAAAAAACTGAAGATCGGTTGGCAGACTTTCAAGGTATTTAATAAGATTGGCTTTTCGTGTGGGTGAGAATTTATCACTTACCTGCAAAAAAATAGGACCGAGATGATCTCCAAATGCATAAATACCTTCCAAAAAAGAATTGGTCTTATCCTCAATATTTACAAAAGAACTGTAATGACTAATGGTTTGAGGAACCTTTGGACAGAAAATAAAATCTTTACCTTTTGCCTTGTCTGCCCATTTTTTTATAGAAGATGGTGGGTAGATTTTATAGTGCGTTGCATTTAATTCAATAGAATTATAATGGTTTACGTAATGGTCTAAAAACTTTGCTTCTTTGGTTCCTTCGGGATAAATTTTACCAACCCATTCTGTTCGTCCCCATTTTGCACAGCCAATATAAATTTTGGGAGACTGCTCTTTTTTTCCGCTAAGTATTTTTTTGTTCCATTCAGGATCAGGTGGAAGCGAGAGATTGCAATTCTTTAATTCTTCAAGAGGTATTTTTCCAAAATCCATTACAAACGTTTAATGCAATTTAATGCAAGTGGGAGCTATATAAAAATTTTAAAGCTTTATAACTCTGAGTTTTTTTTTATTCCTATTAATATCTAACTTAAATTTGAAACGGATGCAGCATTAAAGACGAATGTTCTTGTCTTATTAACAGTTGACAAAAAACGATTGCAATAAACAAATTCAAATTTGCCGTATGAAATATTTACTCCTTCATCAAAGGCATCTTCATCCTTCGTAACAAAGTCATGATAATATCATCCCTTTTTCAATTTTCAAACACGACCATTAAATCGGATTACATTAACCAAATTCTAAGAAATGAATTTTTTTACCATTGCTGCCAAATACGCAAGGCTTACCACTGCTATTAAACTTACTGCACTCTTCATCTTTTTCTTTTCAATTACTGCCACAGCACAGGAAACTCCTGTTTCAGGTACAGTTACCGGCGAAAACAATACGCCGTTATCAGGTGCAAGTGTTACAGTAAAGGGAACTTCGAGAGGCACCTCAACAAATTCTTCCGGCAGGTTTACCATTAGTGCAAGCCCAACTGCCACCCTTGTTATTTCTTCGGTTGGTTATACTAACCAGGAAGTAGCCGTAGGAGGTCGCACCGATATACCTGTTTCTTTAGCAACTGCAAATGCACAGCTTGAGCAGGTTGTTGTGGTGGGATATGGAACACAAAGAAAAAGAGATCTCACCGGATCAATTGCCTCAGTAAAAGGGGAAGAAATTGCAAAGCAACCTGTACTAACGGCTACACAGGCTATCCAGGGCAGAGTGGCTGGTGTACAAATTATAAGTTCGGGTCAGCCTAATGCTTTGCCGGTAGTTCGTATTCGCGGTACAGGTACTATGCTTGCCGGCGCAAACCCTTTGTATGTGGTTGACGGAGTAATTACCGACGACATACGCAACATAAACTCTGCTGATATTGTAACACTTGATGTATTGAAAGATGCATCTGCCACTGCTATTTATGGTATGCGTGCCGCTAACGGAGTATTGATTATAACAACAAAAAAAGGGCGCCCGGGAAGAATGATCGTTTCATATGATGCAAATGTTGGCGTAAAAGAGCCGACAAGGCTGGTGAACATGGCAGGAGCAAACCAATACGCAGGATACATAAATGAAGCAAGTGTATATTATGGAAGCGGCGATAGCATTGTTAAACAGGATATGCTGAATGCAGGAGCAAACACCGATTGGTATGATGTGCTTATCCGCCGGGGTGTTCAGCAAAATCATAACCTGTCGCTTTCAGGCGGCAGTGATAAGATCAATTATTTTTTAAGCGCCGGGTATATAACAGATGATGGCATCATTGAAACAAACAAGTTCCGCCGCTTTACCTTAAGATCGAATAACGAGTATAAGCTTACTAATTTTTTAAAGCTTTCAACATTGATCTCTTACAGCCGCTTCAATTCACGTGATGTAAACCTGGGAGTAATGGATGTTGCTTATCGCGCAGCTCCTTATGTTGCAGCAAAAGACAACATCGGCAAATATGGTAATACGTCTATCTCTAATAATGTCGGTAACCCTTTGCTGGATTTAGATAAGAATAACAATACAACTCTCGGCAACCGCCTCCAGGGAACCTTTGCGATTGATCTTAATCCTATACCCTGGTTAACTTTACGTTCGAGCCTTGGCGTTGATCTTGATTTTTTTAAAGGACTGGCTTATTCGTACAGCTTTCAAAATGCAGGACAAAATGGTGTGTTTATTACTTCAGGCGGAAATCAATTGCGAAACAGAAGCGGTTTAAGCCTTACCAGAAACGATGCTACCAAATGGGTTTGGGATAATACTGCAACCATCATCAAAAATTATGGCAAGCATAGCTTTAATTTACTTTTAGGAGTAACATCAGAAGAATATCGTTTTAACGGATTTACAGGCAGCAGGCTTGATGTTCCTGAGAATATGGATCAGTGGTATTTAGATGCCGGAACTCCTGCAAGCGGCACCAACAGCAACAGCGGTGATAAGTGGACGCGCAACTCTTACATCAGCCGCATCAATTACAATTTTGCAAACCGTTATTTAGTAACGGCAACATTAAGAGCTGATGGAACTTCGAGGTTTCCAACACAAAACCGCTGGGGTTACTTCCCTTCTGTAGGTGTGGGCTGGAACCTGGCAAGGGAAACGTTTATGGCTGACCAAAAAACCTTTCGAGACCTTAAATTAAGAGCAAGCTGGGGCCGCGTAGGTAACGACCAGATAAGCACAAGTGTTTATTTCCCTATTGCCGCAGTTAATATTCCTTACATCTTTAATGGATCAGAATACCTGGGAATTTCATTCAACGAATTACCAGACAAAAATGTAAAATGGGAAACAACAGAAGAACTCAATTTCGGTGTTGACTTTGGCGTTTTAAATAATAAGCTTACCGGCGAGATCAACTACTACGACAAGCAAACAAAAGACGCTTTGATCAATATCAATATCCCCGGTATTTTAGGAGATATAAATTCGCAATACACAACCAACGCGGCAAGCTTCAGCAATAAGGGTGTGGAGTTGGGGTTGAACTGGAATACGAATATCAACAAAGACTGGGGCTATAACCTCTCTGCTAACATTGCACATAACACCAATAAAATAACCAATTTAGCAGGAGGCCAGGCGTTATTTGCAGGAGGTGTTGGTGGCAACCAGGGCAACATCACCAAGTCAGACAACGGGCAACCCATAGGCAGCTTCTTTATTTTGGAAACTGATGGAATTTTTCAAACGGAGGCAGAAATAGCAGCTTCTGCACAAAAAGATGCAAGGCCCGGCGATTTACGATATAAAGACGTTAGCGGTCCCGCAGGCAAACCAGATGGAGTGATTGATGCAAACGACCGGACTTACCAGGGTTCTTATCAGCCCAAACTTACTTTCGGTTTAAATGGCGGGGTAAACTATCAGGCTTTCGACTTTAGCTTTAATACGTATGGCACTGCCGGAGGTAAGATATACAATGGTAAAAAAGCCGCCCGTGTTGATCCGCGCGATAACATAGAAACAGAAGTTGCAATAAACAGATGGACGCCAAATAACCGCAACACTCACATACCGAGAGCCAATCTTAATCAATTACCTGCATCTACTTATTTTCTTGAGAAAGGGGATTTCTGGAGAATTAATAATCTTACTGTTGGGTTTGCAGTTCCGAAAGACGCTTTATCAAGGTATAAAATTCAAAGGCTGCGGATATATGCAACTGTTCAAAACCTTGCAACCATTACCGGATACAGTGGTTTTACCCCGGAAATTTTAGGTGGTGGTACACTTGCCGGAGGCATCGAATTAGGCATCTACCCTACCACCCGCACATTTGCTTTTGGTGTTAACCTTGGATTGTAATTGAAAAACAGATTAAAGAAAAATTATGAGATACAATAAATATAAAAAAATACTCCTTGTAACACTGCCATTGCTTATAGTTATAAGTTGTAAAAAAAGCTTTTTAGAAGTAAATCCGCAGGGGCAGCTTACAGAAATACAGGCACTTACCGATCCCGCAGCAGCGGATAAATTAGTAGGTGGCGTTTACAACACACTTTATTTCGGCGGGTTCGATATTACCACTGTTGGCTTTTTATGGGTTATAGCTACAGATATAGCTTCTGATGATGCTGATAAGGGAAGTACACCTTCCGATTTTGGTCCTGCAGGTGAAATAGATAACTTCACCCATACTCCCAATAATTTTATTTTCGATAATATATGGAGAGGACATTATGCGGCAATTGCAAGGGCAAACCGGGCAATAGATATTTTAAACAGCAGTTCGTTTGAAACAACTACAAAAAACCGTCTTTTAGGTGAGGTTCGTTTTTTACGCGGGCTTTACTATTTTAACCTCGTTCGTTTTTTTGGAGGCGTGCCGAAACTGATCAGAACACCTGACCCTTCAGAAGGTAACAATGATGAATTTCAAACACGGGCTGCAAAAGAAGATATATACAATGTAATTATTGAAGACCTTCAATTTGCTACAGACAATCTTCCGCCTAAAGGTGATGCTCTTACACAGCTTGGTCGTGCAAACAAAGGAGCGGCGCAGGCTTATCTTGCAAAGGTTTACCTCTATCAAAAGAACTGGCAAAAGGCTTTCGAACTTTCGCAGGCTGTTATTAATTCAGGTAAATATTCTCTGGTGCCCGACTATAATCTCATCTTCAGAGAGAAACCTGTAAATGGTGCTGGAGGCAATAACAACAGCGAGTCAATCTTTGAAGTGCAAACGGGAGTAAACGTAGGCGAGAATGCAGTAAGTCCTTTGTACAGCAACGGGCAAGGCGCACGTTCAAAAGGTGGCTGGAATGACCTTGGTTTCGGGTTCAATAATCCCACCAGCGATCTTGTAAATTCTTATGAAGCAGGCGACCCCCGCAAAAATGCAACCATCATATTTATTAACCCGACTGTTGCAGGTAATAGTCCAGGTACTGTTTTATGGGATGGCTTTAGAATACCTTCGCAGGATTCTGTTGAGAACCCGCGATACAATTACAAGGCTTATCATAGCGCCATTGCCGAGTCGGCGCAGTTAAGCAACAATAAGGATACAAAGCCTAAAAATATTCGACTGATGCGGTATGCAGAAGTATTGCTTATTTATGCCGAAGCCGCTGCAATGTTAAACAATGCAGCAGAAGCAACAGCTAAACTAAACATGGTGCGCAGCCGGGCAAAACTTCCTGCTTCAACCGGTACTGTGGCAAATATCTGGAAGGAGCGGCGGACAGAACTTGCCATGGAGCAAGACCGCTTTTTCGACCTTGTAAGACAGGGACGAGCAGGTACAGTTTTGCGGGCACAAGGCAAAGCCTTTGTTGACGGAAAACATGAAGTGTTTCCTATACCGCAAGCTCAAATAGATTTGAGTGGTGGAAGACTGAAGCAAAATCCCGGCTATTAATATTTACAATTATTTAAACTTAGTTATTATGATAAAGAAATATAGTATCGCAAAAGCAGCTTCTCTAACTTTTGTTACAGCAGTTGTTGTATTAGCCTCCTGCACTAAAGCAAAATTAGATGATGATTTTCCTAAAGGCGACCCGCCTCCTGTTGCCGGCGGTTATGTAAATTCAAGTGAAGTATCTCCTGCAAATCTTGTTGCCCATTTTTCGTTCGATGGTAATGTGAACGATGTAAAAGGAGGTGTAACAGGTGGAACCATAACTGGCAAGGGTTCTTTGGTACCCGGAAAAAAAGGGCAGGCTTACCAGGGTGCTTCAGATGCTTTTATTGCATACAACACTGCCGGCCCTTTGGCAAGTCTTACCAGTTTTACTGTTTCTATGTGGATAAATACACAAAAGCATGATGGTGGCGCCCAGGCTGTATTTACTGTTCCTAAAAATGATGGTTCGTTCTGGGGCAATTTCTTTATGATGATTGAAGGTGCGGGCGCAACAGAAAACAGGATGTTAATTAAAGTTCATTTTGAAAAGAATGTAACACCACCTATTGCTAATGTTGAACAATGGCTTGAAACCGGCGGAGACAGAAGGCTGAATGACATGTATGGAGCGTGGAGACATATTGCTTTTACCTACGATGAAGCAACATCAAAATTTGCATTTTATGCCAACGGCAATAAAATTGACTTTGGCACTGATGAAAACAGGTTAGCGGCCACAGGTGTACCATTAGGAGCACTTGCTTTTAAAAATGCTACGAGGTTTGTTATTGGGGGGTTTCAAAATCAGTTAGGCGCACCCTTCAATACTCCTGAATCGTGGATGCTTCCTTATACAGGCAAGTTGGATGAACTACGATTTTATAAGAAAGCGCTTACCGGGCAGGAAGTAACTGCGCTCTTCCAATTAGAAAACCAAGGGCGATAGACACTTATTTTAAATAATTTTAATTTCCGAGAAAAGCTATTAAAATTTATACTACAAAATTCCTTATAAAAAGAAAGTTGAACCACTCCAAAGGGTGCATTCCAAATTTTCGCATTCTTACGGAAAAGAAATTTAACCACAATAGGCACATAGATACATAGAATTTCACATAGATTTTCTATGCGCCACCTATGTTCCCTATGATACTATGTGGTAATCATGTCTTCAGCCTTAATCAGAAGTTCAGCCATTGAAATGTGCCACCTATGTTCCCTATGATACTATGTGGTAATTTATGCTGAACAGAGTACGGTTAGATGAAATAAGTGATGCCCGAAAAATTTTCACCGCTCAACGGATAAATTATCGACAATTTGAAATACGCCCACTCCAAAGGAGTCCAATCGGACAAAGACACAGCGGCACGAAGATTCAAAACTTTTTACCTCTGTAACTCTCTGTGCCTTCGTGCCTCTGTGGTTCAAGGAATATCTTTCGCCTTCTTCGGTTGGATTATTTGTGCCATAGTATCGGCTTGCACCTCTTCTAAAAAATCCCTCCATAATACCCACATTATTCCTGCAGAGTACGCAAGCATTTATACTGAAGTTCAAAAATCCACCTTCAATTATTTTTGGGATGGTGCAGAGCCAAACAGCGGACTTGCAAGGGAGCGTTTTCATGTAGATAATGTGTATCCGCAAAATGATAAAAATATAGTAACAACAGGCGGAAGCGGTTTTGGCGTGATGGCAATTTTGACGGGCATACAAAGAGGATTCATAACAAGGCAGCAAGGCTTTGAAAGGCTGCAACAAATCGTAAACTTTTTAGAAAAAGCAGACCGTTTTCATGGTGCATGGCCGCACTGGCTTAACGGCGAAACAGGCAAGGTAAAACCCTTCGGCAAAAAAGATGATGGTGGAGATTTGGTAGAAACTTCTTTCCTGCTTCAGGGGTTGCTGTGTGTGCGGCAATATTTTAAAAACGGCAATGAAAATGAGAAAGCATTAGCTGCAAAAATTGATCAGTTATGGAGGGAAGTTGATTTCAATTGGTACCGAAACGGTAAGAATGTTTTGTACTGGCACTGGTCGCCCAACTATGGGTGGGAAATGAATCTTCCGGTAATAGGTTATAACGAATGTTTGATCATGTATGTACTGGCAGCCTCGTCGCCAACACATCAAGTGCCTGCTGAAGTATATCATGAAGGATGGGCACAAAACGGAAAGATCAATGCAGTTACTACCAAATATGGATTTACCTTAACGCTTGCACATAACGGAGCGAAAGAATATGGCGGCCCCTTGTTCTGGTCGCATTATTCTTACCTTGGGTTAGACCCCCGGGGATTAAAAGACCCCTATGCGGATTACTGGGAGAATAATAAAAATCATACGCTTATCAATCGCGCCTGGTGTATCGAAAACCCAAAAGGTTATAAAGGTTATGGGCGTGATAGTTGGGGACTTACAGCCAGTTACTCTGTAAATGGTTATGCAGCCCATGCTCCCGGAAAGGATAACGACCTGGGCGTTATTTCTCCAACTGCTGCTTTATCATCCATGCCTTACACCCCGGAATACAGCCTGCAGGCAATGAAACATTGGTATAAAGATTTAGGCGATAAGGTTTATGGCATCTATGGCTTTTACGATGCCTTCAGCGAAACAGATAACTGGTTTCCGAAAAGATACCTTGCCATAGACCAGGGACCAACAGTTGTGATGATGGAAAACTATCGGACAGGTTTGTTATGGAACTTATTTATGAGTTGCCCCGAAGTGCAGCAAGGATTAAAGAAGTTGGGATTTAAAAGTCCGTATTTTGAAAAATAAAAATATCTGAACCGGGATTTATTGGATTAATGGGAATAATGGGAAATGAATATATCCTTGTGAATTTCTTTGTGTTACTTGTGTTCTTAATGCCTTGGGGTTCAAATTACTTTTAAAGATAAATTTGTAAAAACAATATTATATGGAAGGAATAAATATTCGTCAGAAACTTCACGAATTTATTGATACTATAGAAGATAAAAAAGCAGAAGCTATATATACACTTTTGATAGACGAGATAGATCTTGATGAAAAAAGAAAAAAATTAGTCAATTCAGAACGGGAAAAATATCTGCGGGACGAAGGGAAATCGTATAGTTGGGATGAAGTAAAGCAAATGCCTATGAATAAAGAAAAGAGGCATGCAATATAAGATAGAGATCAGACCTTTAGCCACTATTGAAATCTTAGAAGCATACGATTGGTATGAGTTGCAAAAAGAAGGTTTGGGTTTAGACTTCCTTAATGAATTGGAAAACTTTTATAAACCTTCTTCGTAATCCTGATATATATATTCTTATTATGATAAGCCGGTAAGAGAAGGAAAACTAAATCGCTTTCCTTATACGGTGGTTTATGAAATATTTGAAACTGCCATAGTTATTTATAGCCTCTTTATGGCAAAACAAAATCCGGCTAAAAAAAGAACATTTTAAGTACGTTCCGAAGTTTAGGTTTCTAAACCGGGATTATTTGGATTTATGGGATTAATGTGAAATGAATTTATCCTCAAGAATTTCTTTGTGAAACTTTGTGTTCTTAGTGCCTTAGTGGTTCAAAAGTCATCAAAGTTTAAAAATCATACATTAATGAAGAAATACATTCAACAAGTTTTATTCTTTGTATTGCCAACCATTTGTTTTGTAAGCGCCCGTTCTCAATCAACACAAATGAGCACTTACTGCAACCCGATCAATATTGATTACACTTACATGATCTATAACGCCTACAACAATATCTCTTACCGTTCAGGAGCTGATCCGGCTGTAGTAAAATTCAGGGACGAATATTATATGTTTGTTACACGCTCTCTTGGTTATTGGCATTCAACTGATCTGCTTAACTGGTCTTTTATTACGCCCGAGAAGTGGTACTTTCAGGGATCGAACGCACCGGCGGCTCATAATTATAAAGATTCTATTTTGTATGTTATGGGCGATCCTTCCGGTTCTATGAGCGTGCTTTATACCGATAATCCTAAGAAGGGCGATTGGAAAGCCGTTCCGGCTATTTTAAACGATCTGCAGGATCCTGACTTGTTTATTGATGATGATGGCAAAGCTTACCTGTTTTGGGGTTCGTCAAATGTTTATCCGATAAGGGCTAAAACGCTTGACAGACTGGATCGCTTTAAACCTTCTGATTCAACTTATGCATTATTTAACCTGGATATGAAGAAGCATGGCTGGGAGCGCTTCGGCGAAAACCATTCAGACACTGTTCTTGGCGGGTATATAGAAGGCCCCTGGTTAACAAAGCACAACAATAAATATTACATGCAATACGCTGCCCCGGGCACAGAGTTTAATGTTTATGGTGATGGAGTTTATATTAGTGATTCTCCTTTAGGCCCGTACCGTTATGCACCAAACAATCCAATCTCTTACAAACCCGGCGGTTTTATGAATGGCGCCGGGCATGGAAGCACAGTAATTGGACCTGGTAATAAGTCCTGGCACTTCGCTTCAAATGCAGTTTCGGTAAATGTAAATTGGGAAAGGCGCATCTGCATGTTCCCTACCTGGTTCGATAAGGATGGTTTAATGTATTGTGATAACTCTTTTGGTGATTACCCGCATTATGCTCCAGCCTCCCCAAGCCCCTCCGAAGGAGGGGTTTCAGCAACCGCACGTGGCCAAATCCCCCCTTCGGGGGGTGGGGGGGCTTTTGCGGGATGGATGTTACTCTCATATAAGAAGCCTGTAAAAGCATCTTCTCACCTTGATGCATATATATCTGAAAATATTACTGATGAAAATGTAAAAACATTTTGGGTAGCAGAAAAAAATGATGACCAGCAATGGTTGGAGATTGATCTTGTTACTCCCGCAAAAGTTTATGCAATACAGGTAAACTATCACGACTATAAGTCGAACCTGTACGGTAAGATACCGGGGCTATATCACAGGTATATTATTGAAGGTTCTGTTGACGGGCAAAACTGGACACCATTGGTGGATCGAAAAAACAGTTTTAAAGATGTACCGAACGATTATGTTGAATTAGGAATTCCTCAAACAGTCAGATACATTCGCTATAAAAATATTCACGTACCAACGCCTAATCTTTCCATTTCTGACCTTCGGGTTTTTGGAGTGGGACAAGGCAAACCGCCAACAGCAGTTAAGAACTTTGCAGTAATCAGGTATAAAGATCGAAGAGATGCCATGATAACCTGGAATAAACAAACAAATTGCCAGGGCTACAATGTGCTTTGGGGAATTGCACCTGATAAATTATACAACTCGTGGATGGTATATGATAAAAACTTTCTTTTGCTGAAAAGTTTGTCTGTTGATCAAACCTATTATTTTGCAGTGGAAGCATTTAATGAAAACGGCATATCAAAAAGAACACAGGTTGTGAGAGCAGAGTAAGCCCCGGCCTTAAAGGGGAATGTCATTTAGTTAGAAAACGGCTGAAGCCGTTAATCGTAAAATATTATCCTTTCATAGCCCACGGTTTAAACCGTGGGCTATGAAAAAAGCTTGGGAAACAAAAATCGTTTAAACGATTTAAAGTCTTAACTAAATGACATTGTTCCTGATAAGGGGAGAAGAGAGAAGGAAGCCTGGCTCTCTATAGTGTCTTTTGAACTGAAGGGGAGAAGCAAAGAAGACGAGATTAATAGAGATTAAGACCATTTAAAAGAACGAATAAATTTTAAAACGTACTTTGATATGAAACCCTTCTTAAAATTACTTACTGTTGTTCTTCTGCTTGTATCAACTTTTTCTAAAGCAGTTGCGCAGCCTGCTTTTCAAGACGAAATACAGGCGTTTAAAAAACAAGACCGTGTTTCGCCTCCACCCGCAAATGCTATTTTGTTTGTTGGCAGTTCTTCGTTTAGAAAATGGACGGATGTACAATCTTACTTTCCAGGCTACACTATTATTAACCGTGGATTTGGCGGCTCGGTTTTGCCTGATGTTATTCGTTATGCAAAAGATATAATCATTCCTTATCAGCCTAAACAAGTGCTTATATATTGCGGCGATAACGACCTTGCATCTTCAGATTCGATTACACCACAAATTGTCGCTGCTCGCTTTAAACAACTTTTTTATGTGATACGAAATGCGTTGCCAAAAACAAGGGTATCATTTGTTTCCATCAAGCCAAGCCCAAGTCGCGAAAGACTGATGCCCAAAATGAAGCAGGCAAATTCATTAATCAAATCCTTTCTTGCGAAAGAAAAAAACACCTCTTACATTGATGTATATAACCCCATGCTATTGCCTAATGGTAAACCAAAGCCCGATCTTTTTCTTGAAGATAACTTGCACATGAACGAAAAAGGTTACGCTATCTGGCAAAAAGCAATTCAACCATTTTTGATAAAATAACAAAGCTTTCAAATGAAATTGATAGTATCGCTAACTGCTGTTTTGCTTGCCTCGTTAAGCATCAGGGCCCAGGTAAAACCGACCACCTCTGTAAATGCAAAGATGAATCAATATGTAAGCAGTCTTATGCAGAAGATGACGTTGGATGAAAAAATTGGCCAGCTTAATTTAGTAACGCCGGGCGGCGGCGTAGCAACAGGTGCAGTGGTAAGCAGCGATGTGGAAACTAAAATTAAGGCAGGAAACGTAGGAGGCTTATTTGGTGTAATAGGCGTTAATAAAATAAGGCAGGCGCAGGAACTTGCAGTAACTACAAGCCGCTTAAAAATCCCTTTGATCTTTGGATCGGACGTTATACATGGTTATAAAACTACCTTCCCAATTCCGTTAGGTTTAAGCTGCAGTTGGGATATGCCAATGATAGAACGCAGTGCAAGAGTTGCAGCAAGCGAAGCCACTGCAGATGGATTAAGCTGGGTGTTTTCGCCAATGGTTGATATTGCACGGGATCCGCGCTGGGGCAGAGTGGCTGAAGGCGCAGGAGAAGACACTTACCTCGGCTCACAAATAGCCAAAGCAATGGTTAAAGGTTACCAGGGAAATAACCTTGCCGACAAAAATACTTTAATGGCATGCGTAAAACATTTTGCATTGTATGGCGCAGCCGAAGCAGGAAGAGATTACAACACAGTTGACATGAGCCGCATTAAAATGTATGAATATTATTTACCTCCGTACAAAGCGGCAATTGATGCGGGGGCAGGAAGTATAATGACTTCCTTTAATGAAATAGATGGCATTCCGGCAACGGGAAATAAATGGTTAATGACTGATCTGTTGCGTAAGCAATGGGGCTTTAAAGGTTTTGTAGTTACCGACTACACCGCTATTAACGAAATGACAGATCATGGTATGGGCGATCTGCAAACTGCTTCTGCTCTCGCATTAAATGCAGGAACCGATATGGATATGGTAGGTGAAGGATACCTGACAACACTAAAGAAATCTCTTAAAGAAGGTAAGGTAACCATAAAGCAAATTGATGATGCCTGCCGCAGAATCTTAGAAGCAAAATATAAACTCGGTTTATTTGACGATCCTTACCGTTACTGTGATTCTGCAAGGGCAATGAGGGAAGTATTGAGCGCAGACAAAAGACAAGCTGCAAAAGAGCTTGGAACCCATTCAACTGTTTTATTAAAGAACAATAACCAAACCTTGCCTTTAAAAAAATCAGGAACTATAGCTTTGATTGGTCCTTTAGCCAATAATAAAAGTAATATGCTGGGCACGTGGGCTGTAAGCGGCGATGCACAACAATCTGTTCCGGTTTTGGAGGGAATGAAAAATGTAGGTGGCAACCGTGTAAATATTCTTTATGCGAAAGGAGCTAACATCACTGACGACACTGCTCTGGCAAAACACGTAAATGTTTTTGGAGAAAGAGTTGACATAGATCCAACACCTCCCGCGCAGCTTCTTACAAATGCTGTGGAAACAGCCAACCGTGCAGACGTTATTGTTGCTGTTGTTGGCGAAGCATCGGAAATGAGCGGAGAGGCGGCAAGCCGTTCTGATATTAGTTTACCGGCAAGCCAGCAACGATTAATAGAGGCTCTGGCAGCAACAGGCAAACCTTTAGTGCTTGTTATCATGAGCGGCAGACCCTTAACCCTAAACCGCGAAAACGAAATAGCAACTTCTATATTGCACGTATGGTTCCAGGGGCACGAGGCGGGTAATGCAATAGCAGATGTTTTGTTTGGTAACTATAATCCTTCGGGTAAGCTTACCATGACTTTTCCACGCAGCGTAGGGCAGATACCGATATATTATAATCACAAGAACACGGGTCGTCCGCAGGGTGAAGGACCAACGCAAAAGTTTCGCTCAAACTATTTAGATGTTTCAAACGAACCATTGTTTCCCTTTGGTTACGGGCTAAGCTATACTGCTTTTTCTTATGGAGATATTACACTTAATAAAACAACCATGCGGTCAACAGAAAAACTGCAGGCAAAAATTAGCGTAACCAATTCCGGTAAATACGAAGGCGAAGAAGTTGTTCAATTATACATACGGGATATTGCGGCTTCGGTAGCGCAACCTGTAAAACGATTGATCGGCTTTCAAAAAATTATGCTGAAAGCAGGTGAGACAAGAGAGGTGACATTTACAATTTCAACAGATGATCTGAAATTTGTTTCTTCTGATCTGAAATGGATTTATGAACCGGGAGATTTTGATGTAATGATAGGAGGTAATTCAAGGGATGTAAAAAAGGCAAGGCTTTCTCTTCTTAAATAATAACAGTTTCTATAAATAATGGTTCCTGCTAAATTTTTTTTGATGCGTTATAATGAGAGCACATAGTTGTACCTTGTTGTGTGTCATTTTAAAAAGACCCTGCTATGCGAAAAGTAATATTAGGAGTTGCAGTTAGTTTAGACAGCTTCATTGAAGGACCGAATGGAGAATATGATTGGTGCTTTACTGACCAAGATTATGGGCTTTCAACTTTCTTCAAACGTGTTGACACAGTTTTTGTTGGAAGGAAAACATATGAAATGTCCTTAGGAATGGAAGGTGGCGGTGCAGGATTTCCAAAATTAAAAGAGTATATTTTTTCGACTACACTTGACAAAGTAAAAGATGGAGCAACATTAATAAAAGGCAACATAAAGACTGAAGTTGAAAAAATAAAAAAAGAAAAGGGAAAAGACATTTGGCTGTTTGGTGGTGCGAGTTTGACAACTTCCTTAATGAACTTAGAATTGGTTGACGAACTATCATTGGCTGTTCATCCTATTTTACTTGGACATGGAAAGCCTTTATTCATTAACATTAAAGACAGAATTAAACTTACGCTGGTTGACACAAAAACATATTCAACAGGTTTGGTTTCTTTAACATACAACGTTGGACAGAAATAATGATTTGCAAGCCAATTTTCTTCAAAGCGAAATTTCCTCCCATTCGCCCCGCCATAACCCTTTTTTACCGTTTACATTTCCTATTAGCAAATGGCTGACTACCTTCGCTTTTCTTTGTCTATTACTGCCAAACTGTTACTAATGAAAAAAACCTTTACGCTGCTGTTTATATTGCTTGCCACTGCATCAGCTATTTTTGCACAATCTTCCAATGCAGGAACGGTTAAGGGAAAATTGATTGATTCGGCTTCTCATCAAAATTTAAAAGATGCTACGGTTTCCATTTTAAATCCTGTCGACTCCTCTCTTGTTGCTTATTCGTTATCTAAGGCTGATGGCAGCTTTTTAGTGACAAATGTTCCTTTTGGCGCTTACATTTTTTATGTTACTTTCCAGGGTTTTGTTGAAATTGAAAAGAGATTTTCGATTAGTAAAGACAGTTCAATTTTTAATGCAGGAACATTATATATGAGATCGTTACCGGCAGACCTGGGAAATGTTACGGTTCGTACTTCGCCCATTACTATAAAGGGCGATACTACAGAATTTAATGCTTCGATGTTTGCAACCAAGCCCAATTCAACTGCCGAAGATGTTCTTAAAAAATTACCCGGCGTTGAAGTAGATAAGGAGGGCGCAGTAACAGCGCAAGGCCAAACGGTAACAAGAGTAATGGTGGATGGAAAAAGGTTTTTTGGCGACGACCCGAAAATGGCTACAAGAAATATTCCTACCGACATGATTGATAAGATACAGTTAATTGATGCGCAAAGCGACCAAAGCGCCTTTAGCGGTTTTGATGATGGGAACAGGGAAAAAGTTATAAATATTACCACTAAAAAAGACCGCAGAAAAGGTGTATTTGGAAGAGCCAGTGCAGGTGGCGGCGGCGCTATTGGCAATGAAAGCAATGGGCCTGTAGCCAATAGGATGTTGTACTCGAACAGCCTTAGTTTAAACCGCTTTAACGGCGACAGGCAAATGTCGCTTATTGGGCAGGCTAATAATGTAAATACTCAAAACTTTAGCTTGCGCGATATTTTAGGGAGCGGCGGAAGCTTTGGCGGCAGTGGAGGTGGAAATCGTGGAGGTGGAGGTGGCAGCGGAGGAAGTCGAGGTGGTGGTGGAAGCTTCGGCGGGGGTGGCAGCTTTAGCGGTGGGGGAAATTCGGGCAGCGCAAATAACCAGACAGGAATTTCGCGAACGCTTGCAGGAGGATTAAACTACAGCGACATTTGGAGTAAAAAAACCTTAGCCAACGGAAGTTTCTTTTATAATAATGTAAAAACTTCCAACAGTTCTGACAGGTTTCAGGAAACCTTTTCACCTACCGACTCATCTTTATTTGCCACCAATAAATATCTTTCAAATAATTTAAGTAAGAACTACAGGGGCAATTTTGAAATTGAGCACCGATTCGATTCGATGAATTCGTTGCTCATCAGGCCAACCTTTACCTCGCAGGAAACTGACAATAACAACCAAACTACCACTACCACCACGTTGGGAAAATTAAAACCTATTAACGATCAAACCTCTTATGTAACCTCGCATAACACCGGCTATAATTTTGATAATAATATTTTGTTCAGGCACAAGTTTGCAAAGCGGGGAAGAACTATTAGTGTAAACCTTAACCAGTCTTTAAGCAATAACGACAGAACCGGAACAAACATTACTTATGAAAGAAGGGCTACAGGTTTAGATACTATCAACCGGTTAAGCACTACTAACAGAGATGGAAAAACTTTTGGCGGCAACTTGTCTTACACCGAGCCGGCAGGCAACCATGGACAATTAGAACTCTCCTATAATTACAATCACACACAAAACAATTCTGACCAGCAAACCTATAGTTTAAACCGTTTAAACGGCAAGCACGACATAATTGTGCCTAACCTTACCAATATTTTCGAAAACCAAAATATTTCTAACCGCGTTGGTATGAGCTATAGAAGGCAAATTAATAAGGAATGGAATTATACAGTTGGTATGGGCGTTCAGCATGCTGATTTAACCAGTAACAATCTTACAAAAAAGACCTATTTAAGCCAGTCGTTTAATAATATCTTTCCATCGTTATCTTTTCAATACAGTAAGAGCCGGACCAAAAATCTGCGATTTTTCTATCGCGGAAGTACACACCAACCCAGCGTTAGCCAATTGCAGGATGTAATTGATAATGTTACAAATACATTGCGCCATACTACAGGTAATCCGGCTTTAAAACAGGAGTTTTCGAATAGCTTTAACTTAAGCTATACTAATTTCAACATTGCAACTTTCAAAAACTTTTTAGTAAGCCTTAATGGTGGTTTGGTTTCTAATGCAATCAGTAATTACAACATTATAAACGCTACCGGAAACAGGGTTGTTTTACCTGTTGAGAACGACACACTTGGCCCCGGTGCCCAGTTTATTAAACCCATTAATTTAAACGGCGCATTCAATCTTTCAGGATTTATTAATTATGGTTTCCCTTTAAAAAACCCAAAGTCTAATATTAACCTTACTACCCGTTTATCATTTAACAGAGATGTTACTTTATCAAGAACTATTACAATAACCGACCCCAAAGGTGCTGATATAAGGTCGCTCACAAACAATTACGTTATAGGCGAAACAGTGCGCTGGACAATGAACCTGAAGGAAAGGTTCGATTTAAACTTTTCGAGCACCTCTACTTTTAACCTGATAAGATATACAGCTAACAAAGACCAGAACGGAGATTACTTTACACAAGCTCTTTCAGTAGAACCAACTTACTCTACTAAAAGTGGATGGATTTTAGGAAGTGATTTTGATTTACGTATGAACAGGGGACAATCTGCAGGATTTAATCAAACCATACCTCTGTTAAACGCAAGCCTCTCTAAACTAATGCTGAAGAACAAGCGTAGCGAGTTGAAGTTTAATGTGTACGATCTCCTTAATCAAAACAAGAGTATAACCCGCACCGTTGATCAAAACTCAATTGTAGATACAAGAACACAAGTGCTTACCCGATATTTTCTGCTATCGTTTACTTATAATTTACGAAAGTTTAATGGCCAGCAGCAGGGGCCGCAACAACGTGACCCTAATATGTTTAGGGAAAGAGGTGAAAGAGGCAGGGAAGGATTTAGAGGCCAAGGAGGGGGTGGATTTAGAAGGGATTAGTAATTTTATTTATGAATAATGAAAGCCTCTTTAACAGGAGGCTTTTTTATTTGGTAATTATTAATTTATGCTGTTGAATAAATTATTATATCATGGTTTCAATCCTCTTTTTCCTATCCTTTTTTACTTCGTTAATAATTGTCTAACCTTTCTTTCGGATGTTTTATTTGCTTACCTTCGCGCCTCAAATTTTATACACTATTCACCCCTGATACCCATAAGGAAACATTGAAAGAGAAGGACGGGCGAGAGAACAAGCGAGTGAAACAACAATACCGGTTATTAACCACAAGTTGCAAAGCTCAAATAAAATAAGTCATTAACAATTACAAATAAAACAATTCATGGGCGACTTAAGATTTCAACGGAACTTTGGTATTGCAGCTCACATTGATGCCGGCAAAACCACAACTACAGAACGTATTCTGTATTATACAGGTGTGAACCATAAGATTGGGGAAGTGCACGATGGCGCTGCTACCATGGACTGGATGGCGCAGGAGCAGGAAAGAGGTATTACCATTACTTCGGCTGCTACAACCTGTTTCTGGAACTTTCCTACTACACAGGGAGCTAAAAATGCCGATACCAAACTTTATAAATTCAACATTATTGATACTCCTGGCCACGTTGACTTTACTGTGGAGGTAGAGCGTTCTTTGCGTGTGCTTGATGGTTTATTGGCACTGTTTTGTGCAGTTTCAGGTGTAGAGCCGCAGAGTGAAACCGTTTGGCGGCAGGCCAACCGTTATAAAGTTCCGCGTATTGGTTTTGTTAATAAAATGGACCGCAGCGGTGCAGACTTCTTAAACGTGGTTAAGCAGGTTCGCGAAATGTTAGGCGCTAAAGCGGTGCCTTTGCAATTACCTATTGGCGCCGAAGACAGCTTTAAAGGTGTTGTTGACCTGATTACGATGAAGGGTATTATCTGGGACGACGAAACACGCGGGATGACATATAAAGAAGTACCTGTACCTGCAGATATGCAGGAAGAAGTAGAACTATACAGGCAAGAGCTTATTGAAGCAGTAGCAGACTACGACGAAAAACTGCTTGAAAAATTCTTTGACGATCCAAACACAATAACAGAAGCTGAAATTCATGAAGCTATCCGTAAAGCAACGATAGACCTTTCTATTATCCCTATGATGTGCGGATCGTCTTTCAAAAATAAAGGTGTTCAAACTGCACTTGATGCTATTGTAAGATATTTGCCGGGACCTTTGGATATTGAAGCAATCAAAGGTATAAATCCTGATACCGGAGAAGAAGTTCTGCGCCATGCCGATCCTAAAGAGCCATTCAGCGCTTTGGCTTTTAAGATAATGACTGACCCGTTTGTTGGGCGCCTTGCATTTTTCCGCGCTTATTCGGGTCGTTTGGATTCCGGTTCTTACGTTCTAAATGTGCGTACGGGTAAAAATGAGCGCATCAGCCGTATTATGCAAATGCACGCTAACAAGCAAAACCCTGTTGATTTTATTGAAGCCGGTGATATTGGAGCGGCTGTTGGTTTTAAAGATATTAAAACCGGAGACACGCTTTGTGATGAGAAAAACCCGATCACTTTAGAAAGCATGACCTTTCCTGAGCCCGTTATATCTGTAGCGATTGAGCCTAAAACACAGGCTGACGTTGATAAGATGGGTATGGCCATTGCAAAGCTGGTAGAAGAAGATCCTACTTTAAGAGTTAAGACTGATGAAGAAACAGGTCAGACTATATTAAGCGGAATGGGCGAGTTACACCTTGAGATTATAGTTGACCGTATGCGCCGCGAGTTTAAAGTTGAAATTAACCAGGGTGCTCCGCAAGTTGCCTACAAAGAAGCTTTTACACAAAAAGTTGAGCACAGAGAGACTCTGAAAAAGCAAACCGGCGGCCGTGGTAAATTTGCCGACATCGTTTTCGAAATAGGTCCCGCTGATGAAGACTTCCTTAAAGAAGGTAAAGGCGCATTTCAGTTTATAAATGATATTTTTGGAGGTTCAATTCCGCGTGAATTTGTACCTGCTATCCAAAAAGGATTTGAGCAATCAATGAACACAGGTGTTCTTGCAGCTTACCCTGTTGAAAGCATGAAAGTACGTGTATTTGATGGCAGCTTCCACGCTGTTGACTCCGATGCGATGAGTTTTGAACTTTGTGCAAGAGGCGGTTTTCGTGCTGCCGGCAGAAAAGCAAAGCCTGTTTTACTTGAGCCGATCATGAAGGTTGAAGTTACCACCCCGGATCAATACATGGGTGATGTAACAGGTGACCTGAACCGTCGCCGCGGTATGTTGGAAGGTATGGACAGCCGTGCAGGTTTGCAGGTTATTAAAGCTAAGGTACCATTAAGTGAAATGTTTGGTTATGTAACCCAGTTACGTTCCTTATCGAGCGGCCGTGCAACTTCAACCATGGAGTTCAGCCACTACAATCCTGCTCCAAATAATATTGCTGAAGAAGTAATGGCTAAGCAGAAAGGTAAGTTGAAAGTGGAAGAGTAAGGGCCCGGCCCCCTCCCAAAGGGGGACTTGGAAAGCGGTTGTTTATATAAAGCCCTGCTCAATGTGAGCGGGCTTTTTGTTATCTTTGAAGTATATGCTTTAGGTATGGTCAATGCAAATACAATAAACAAAATTGCTAATAACCAAAAGATTTATACGTCAAATTATGATGTGATTGCAGCTATAGAAAAAGCTAAAAGAGATATTTTAAAGTGGATGTTCATCTTTTGGATTGGTCAATTAGCTGCAACAGCGGAAATCTTATTTGCTTTTTTAAATGCATCTCTTAAAAAAATAAAACCCTCCTAAATCCTCCCTAAAGGGAAGACTTGAAGGAGTTTGATATATTGAGGCCCCGCTTTTTTAGCGGGGCTTTTTGTTACTAATATTTATACTTTTGCTGCCTGACTATGAATTGGGATACCATCTTCACCACACAAAGGATCGGGCAGCAAAAAGAAGCGTTAGGTCCACGATCAGGTTTTCAAAGGGATTTTGACAGAATTATTTTTTCTTCGGCATTCAGGCGGTTGCAGAATAAAACACAGGTCTTTCCTCTGCCGGGCAGCACGTTTGTTCATAACAGGCTTACGCACTCGTTAGAAGTGGCAAGTGTTGGCCGTTCTTTGGGCAGCATTGTTGGCAAAAAGATCAGCGATGAAATTGCTGACAGGTCGGGCGATGTTTTCGAGTTCTATAAATACGAGTTGCCCAATGTAATTGCCGCCGCTTGCCTGGCTCACGATATAGGAAACCCTGCCTTTGGTCATTCGGGCGAAAAGGCAATTTCTGCTTACTTTATCAATAATGCATCAATTAAAATTGAGGGCACTGCTTTGCGTGATTTTTTCAATGAGAAAGAATGGGCAGATATATGTGGCTTTGAAGGCAATGCAAACGCTGTTAGAATTCTTACGCATACTTTCAAAGGAAGGCTGATAGCAGGCTTAGGACTTACTTATACAACCATTGCTTCCATTCTAAAATATCCCTGCGAGTCCATTGCCGTGAATAAGCAATTCAAGCACCGTAAAAAGTATGGTTTCTTTCAATCCGAAAGCATGGCTATACAATTAATTGCTGAGAAGTTAGGGATGATCCCTGAAGAAGGAAATCGGATTGCTTATAAAAGACATCCGTTTGTTTACCTTGTTGAAGCTGCTGATGATATCTGCTATCGCATTATTGATATGGAAGATGCCCATCGGCTCGGAATTCTTTCGCATGAGCTCGTATGCGAATCTTTGCTCAATGTGATTAGCCGTTTAAAGGCTGAAGGTGAAGATGAAAATAAAACTAAAAATAATCTTGGTAAGATTGAAGATTTGAATGAGAAGATCAGTTACCTGAGAGCTAAAGCAATTAACCTTTTAACGCTTGCAGCAGCAGGTGTATTTTGGGAGAACAGGCAACAAATTTTGGCAGGTACTTTCAACGACACTTTAATAGATAATATCGAAAGCAGGCACGGCGCTTTTACAGAGGTTATGAAAATATCAAATGAAAAAATTTATAATCACGATACCGTGCTTGAAATTGAAATAGCAGGTTACAATGTAATGTCAGAGCTACTTAGCCTTTTTGTTCCGGCTCTTTTAAAGCAAAAGCCGGATCATAAAGATGAAAAGATTTTAAAATTGTTTCCGTTACAATTTTCAGCGTTCATGCATACTTCTTCTCCCTACGAGAAGATATTATGCGCCTTCGACTTCATCTCCGGAATGACGGACATTTATGCCACCGAATTATACAGGAAGCTGAAGGGTGTTGAAATACCGCAGCACAAATAGCCTAACCCGAAATCTTATCAGGGTCATCATATCCGTCTTCCTCTTCTTCAAGCGATAGTTCTTCCGAATCGGGCAGACTTCCATCTTCACCACCTTGCTGGTGAACCAGGTCGTCTAAATCTCTTTCCTTATTTCCCAAATAATCGCCTGCTCCTTTGCGATGTATATCTTGTTCAGGCTCTATTAAGGTACCTTCTGCAGCGGTGCTTTTGTTTACGTTTTCCTGGTTACCTTGTAAATTATTTTCACTGCTTAACTTCTGTGTATCTTTCTCTAAATCCTCATTGCTCATGTTGTTTGGATTATTGTTTTCCATGTTCTAAGTTTTTTATAGATTAGACTATGTATGGTTGTAAAAATTATGCCTGAGCCAAATATATCATTGTGCTCTTTTCATTTTCGACTGCCTTAATTCAAGTCCTTCTGCCTTAAACCTTGTGCCCTACACCTTTGCTACAGCTCTTTAATTTTAATATCCTTCCACCTTACTTTTATACCGCCGCCCTCGTGTATTTGCAAAGCAATAAAACCTTCACCTGCCCCTATTTTTTCATCTTTAAAATATACCATCTGGTGTCCGTTAAGCCAGGTGGTTACTTCATCGCCAACGGCTTTTATTTCTAACTTGTTCCATTTGCCGGGCTTTAAAATTTTCTCATCTTCCGGCTTAGGTTTTATTAGCCATCCGCGGCCGTATGATTCGTAAATTCCACCTGTAAAAAGGTTAGGCGGCGCTACTTCTACCTGCCATCCGCTAATTTTCACTCCTTCAATGTTTGATCTTATAAATACCCCGCTGTTGCCATTTGCTTCCTGTTTAAATTTTAGAGTAAGAAAGAAATTTTTGTAATTTTTATTTGTAGAGAGGTAACCATACTTTTTATCGGGTCCGCTTTCGCAAACAAGTTCACCCTTATCTACATACCATTTTTCAGTACCATGAATTGTCCATCCGGTAAGGTCTTTTCCATTAAAGATTTTAGTTTTAGATTGAGCAACTACACTTAATGCTATGGCAAAGCAAAAGATAACAGATAGTATTTGTTTCATATTTTTTATTAAAGACAGCAATTGTACGAAGATAAATGATGTTGGTTGTATAACGCGTTGCAATACTTACCCTGCAGTATTAATATGACGATGATTAGTGCTAAAAAAATTTCATTTACTACGCCACCATCTTAAAGGCCGTAAGTATCTTGGTCCTTTTGATGTCATAAACCTTGTGGGTACCTGTTGCCAGCTTCCATCTTTATTTGTCCAAACCAGAAAGTGGAGATGAGGGAAAGCTGAATAACCGGTTCTGCCGCTTAATGCAATTACCTGTCCTTGTTTTACACTATCGCCCAAATTTACAAGCACGCCATTTTGCTGCAAGTGCCAATAGCCGGCTTTTGTTCCATCAGCATGTTCTATTACAACAAGGTTGGCGTATTGGCGGTATTTTCTATTTCCTCCACCTTTAGTATTTCGTTCTTCCAAACGTATTACCACACCATCACGGGCCGCACAAATTTTTGTTCCCTGTTTCATTTTAAAATCCAATGCGGCGCGGTTTCTATGAGAGAAGGAACTGTAATAGCCCTGCACCAATAAATGCGAAGTGCCTTTTTCGTATGGCAATGAATATATATAACTGGTATCTTCTTTTATTTTGCCTTTTTGCAAAAGTATAGCAGTCATCCTTTGCGGATCGTTACCAGCTTTAATTACACAACCGATGAAACATAAAAATGAAATAAGGAAAAAAAGCTGCACAATATTTATGCAGCTTCCGGAATTTAGGCAATAAGCTCTTTGGGATAATACCATACTTTCTACTAAGAAAAACTTTTTCTGTTGCAGCTATTGTAGCTGCATGAGATTACCACGAGGCGTAAAGTATTAAAAAGTATCTTATCCTGAACTTATGTACAAGAATTAATGCGGCAAGTATTCACCCACTCCACTAATAATTATGCTGAACGATATCTTCCGCATCTTCCTTCAGAATGATGGAATTGAGGTGGTGGTGGTGCAACTTGTTTTACAGCCTGTTTCTTTTTGTTTAATGTTATGGGAATACCTGCTGAAAGAGTCCACCCTGAAGATGTTGATTTTAGGTTTGTAACTGCAGGTTTAATTTCGGAGGAAGAAACAAATTTTTCATTACCAAGGTTTGCGATGCCTTTAAGATAATTGAGACTAAAAGTGATTCTTCTTTGATCATTTTTCCCAAACTCAAAGCCTACACCCGATACAATACCTGCACTGTAATTTCCTGCTTTGTAGCTGTACATAGGCTGGCTTCCTGCTGTTTTCATACTTACTGATTCTCCAACTGAAGGAATAAATGCTGCACCAATGGAAGGCTGCACACTCATATACCAGCCTTTATCTGGGGTAGGTACAACTCTATTTTGGCTGGCAACACTGTTATTTGATCTTGAGCAATGGCCTCCGTATCCGCCGCAGCGACTCCTTTCGCCATAATGATTTCCGGAATAATTTTCACTTATTGCCTTAGAGCTTTTAGCGGCTACAGGTTTCTTAAAATAAATTGGTTTAGTGCTGAACTGGTATCCGCCCTGAAGGGCCATTTTAAAATTGCCTGCATTAGCCTGGTAAACCTTCATTCCGGTTTCAGGATTAGGAAAATCGTAAGAAACTATAGAACGGTTTGAAGCAACCCCAATAAAAGCGCCGTGACCCTTTTTACTTTTATAATCGAAGCGTGCACCCATGAAAGGCGACAGTTGACCTCCTGAAGGTAAAAAAGAAGGGCCGTTATTGTATTGTATTGCGGTTCTTGAACTTTGAATGCCTGCTTGTGGCATGAAGGTAATTTGTTGAGCATCGGCTATAAATCCCAGTGCAACAAACCCTAAGCTGAATAGAATTGTAGGTTTCATAACAGTTTGATTTTAATTTGCAGGTAAGTTAGTTAATTAAAAGCAAAAATCAAGTCGGTTTTTTATAAGCGGTATCTTTACTTACTGATGGCTTGGTTTTAATTATGTCCTCTGATAATACCCTTTTCAGTGAGAGACAGGCGATTAGATTTATACAAATACGGTTGAGCTCAATCGGCAAAGGTGGAAAAATTATCGGTAAAAAAAGTTATAGACCAACCAAAAAATTTAATTTGATTACAATCAATTTTAGCATAAAAATCCGTAAAACATAAAATCCCTTTTTGAAAAGCTACCGCTAATTCAGTTACTTCGCTTACTAAATTTTTTTGTATGAAAGGCAATGCCTTACGTTTCTTATTATTTTGTTGTGTGCTGATGACAGGTTTTTTTGCAAAGTCGCAGATGAGTGCCGGTAAAAAATTGCAGGTCTCACCGCATGTAAAAGTTGGCAGGCTTCCTAATGGATTAACTTATTATATCCGTCATAACGAGGAACCTAAAAACCGTGCTGAGCTTCGCTTGGTTGTTAATGCAGGTTCAATTTTAGAGAATGAAAAGCAACTGGGGCTGGCACATTTTACCGAGCACATGGCATTTAACGGAACAAAGAATTTTGATAAGCAGGAACTTGTTGACTTTCTGGAAAAAAGCGGTGTGCAGTTTGGCGCCGATCTTAATGCATATACCTCTTTTGACGAAACCGTTTATATGCTGCAGTTGCCTACTGATAGTCCGATGGTTTTTAAAAAGGGTTTCCAGATACTGGAAGACTGGGCGCACAATATATCCTTTAACGATGCGGAAATTGATAAAGAAAGAGGCGTTGTAATTGAGGAATGGCGCTTAGGTCAGGGAGCAAGTGAGCGGATGCGAGCAAAATTCTTTCCCGTAATATTAAAAGGTTCGCAATATGCCAGCCGCATTCCGATAGGTACAAAACAAAACCTCGAAACATTTGCGCACGAAACACTAAGAGAATTTTATAAAGACTGGTACCGTCCTGACCTTGAGGCTGTAATTGCCGTAGGTGATTTTGATGTTAAGGAAGTGGAGAATCTTATCAAGCAACATTTTTCTTCCATTCCTAAACCTGTTAATCCTAAGCCGCGAAAAAAATACGGTATTCCGGCTCAAAAAGAAACACAAACCGTTATTATTACCGATCCTGAGCAACCATATAATACTGTTCAGATAATTTATAAACAGCCTGAAATACCCGAAGCGCAAACCGATCTTGAGTATCGTGCTACCATTGTTCGCAGTTTATTTAATGCTATGATGGGCAGCCGCTTGCAGGAAATTGCTCAAAAGCCCGATGCTCCGTTCTTGTTTGCAAACAGCAGCTACGATAAGTTTATAGGTGATAAAGATGCGTTTACATTAGTGGCAGTTGCAAAAGATGCTACTGCTTTACCTAAAGCAACCCAAACATTGCTCGAAGAAAATGAAAGAATAAGGCAACATGGTTTTACACAGGGAGAATTGGACAGGGCGAAATCTTCGCTGATGACTTATATAGAGAATTTGTACACCGAAAGAGATAAAACAAAATCCGCACAGCTTGTTGAAGAACTGATAAGAAATTACCTGCATAAAGAACCAATACCCGGAATAGAAACTGAATATGAATTATTCAAAAGATTTCTGCCAGGCATAAAATTAAGCGAAGTAAACCTGCTGATTGTTCAATGGGTAAAACCTGTTGACAGGGCAATTGTGGTAATGGCTCCCGACTCGGAAAAGGATAAGCTTATATCAGCTAATGATATGCTTGCCCTTGTTAATAAACCCATAGGAAAATTGCCGGCTTTTGAGGACAAGGTAATGACCGGTGCGGTGCTGACAAAAGAGCCCGTAGCAGGAAGAATTGTTGACGAAAAAAAGATACCCGAAATAGGTGTTACAGAGCTTACACTATCTAATGGAGCGAAGGTGGTACTAAAGCCAACAAAATTTAAAAACAACGAAATCAACATTTCTGCAATCAGCAGGGGCGGCGCCTCTCTTTATAGTGATGAAGATTACCTGTCTGCTTCCAATGCCAGCGCCGTTGCAACTTTTGGAGGCGTGGGTAACTATGATATTATGAGCTTGCAAAAAGAGCTTGCAGGCAAACAGGTTTCCATATCGCCAAGCATTGGCCAATACAGCGAAGGCATTAGCGGATCAAGTAGTATTAAAGATTTGCCGTTAGCTTTTCAGCTTATTTATGGCTACTTTACTGAGGCTCGAAAAGACACCAGTATGTTTAAAGTATTACAACAACAATTATATGCTTCGTTGGTAAATAAAGGAAAAGACCCCGAATCGGTTTTTGGTGACTCTGTTAATTATTTAATGGGCAATTACAACCCAAGAAGAAAGCCCCTGACTATCGAAAGATTAAATGAGATAAAACTGGATAAGGCTTTTGAAATGTACAAGGACAGATTTGCAGATGCCGGTGATTTCATTTTCACTTTCGTTGGCAGCTTTAATGTGGACAGCCTTAAACCCTATATAACAAAATATATTGCTTCGCTACCCTCAACAGGACGGAAAGAAACGTGGAAAGATGTGGGTCTTCGCTATCCGGCAGGCGTTATAAACAGGGTGATTAGAAAAGGTCAGGAAAAAAAAAGTTCCGTTCGCATAACCTTTACAGGAATGACTGTTTACAGCGATCTTGAAGCTACGCAACTCGACCAGCTTGCAAAGATTTTGGATATAAGACTACGGGAAACTTTGCGCGAAGACCAGGGAGGTGTATATGGTGTGGGAGTTGATGCAAACATTAACCGTGAGCCTGTAAACAGTTACAGCATAACTATTTCATTCGGTTGTGCTCCCGAAAACGTTGATAAACTGGTGAACCTTGTAATGGAGGAAATAAAAAATCTGAAAGAGAAAGGCCCTGCACAAGTTAATGTTGACAAAGTAATTGCAGAAGATACACGTGCAATGGAAACCGGAGTAACAAGCAATAACTACTGGCTGTATAATCTTCAGCAGAAGTATTATCACAACGAAGACCCTAAAACTATTTTGGAAGATCCGTCTCTGGTTAGAAAATTAACTGTTGCCCGTACTAAAGAACTGGCCAACAAATACTTCGACATGAATAATGTTGTGAAGTTGATATTGATGCCGGAGAATAAATAGAATTTTAAAGCGTTATGAAAATAAGACAAAATTTTTTTAGATAAGAATTTGCTATTGTTTTTAAAAATCATTCGTATGCTTTAATGTTAGTATTCAAGAATTATGAAAAGCTCGTTGCAAATTGAAAAGGTACATACATAAGTCATCATGTTCTTCTCCCCGACCAATTTTTATAATCGGCTCTGAAGAAAAAGACCATTTAAATACTGAAGTTGGATAGACCAATGCTCCGGCTTCATTTAGGTAAAGTGATATATCAGTACTTGGAATATTGAATGTAGGTATTATTTCATCTAAGAAAGTATATTCTAAGAAAGACATGCTACTGACAAAAACTCTTATGTTAATTCTTCCTTTTTGAGCCCTTTTTAAATAGGCAAGTATTTTTTTTGTGTTGACCGTATTGAAGACTGGATTAACGATAACAATGAATTCCTTTGAAGAAGAAATAAAATTCAAGGTTTCACGGTATATCTGTTTATCATTGATCGATTCCATCCGTAAAGAAATATTAAGTTTAGGATTAGACGCTATCGTTACATAATTTCGTTAAAACTAAATAATTGTATGGAGACTGAAAAAGATACTATCACTGCATCTTCATTCATTAATCTCTGGCGACAGTTCAGTTCTACACTTCCACTAAATCCGGGATCATTTAAAACTAATGCAGAAATTACTAAACTTATTATTGGAGAAAAGAGAACAGAAACAGAAAATTCTCCCTTAGGAGATTTCATTTAGATCCTTTTATAACAATAGTCCGGTAGTTTTTTCGATGTTATTTGCTGTGCTTGTGGATAAGGGTTTTATAAGAAGAAAAGATACTAAGATGGGATTATATAAATAAAAAAGGCAGTAAGATTTGGTGTGAAACA